>Ga0154580_153_pt3 | contig 46791 bp, 60 predicted proteins | sample RifGroF2_FD_116009 | JGI IMG/M metagenome (GOLD analysis project Ga0154580, IMG submission 116009) | Tenericutes bacterium GWF2_57_13
CCGGCGTCCTGTTGATCTCCTCGATGATGATCATCCCGGTCGCCGCTGCGATGAAGGTCGGGTGGAGCTTCCGCTCGACGACGATCATCTCGATCCTCTTCTCGGAACTCTCCGTCTTCCTCGGTCTCTGGGGCGCCTATTCCTTCAACATCCCCTCAGGTGCGACGATCGTCTCGGTGAACATCCTGATCCTCATCATCATCGCGTTCGCAAAACGCGCCCGACTGGCGGCCGCGAAGAATCGTTCGAAGCAAGACGCTCTGCCGGATTCGCGACAAAGTTTATAGGCTTATCCAACACACTCTATACTAATCAAAGCAGCAGGAATCGGCGAGTAGTCCGATTCCTGCTGTGTTTTTTATGTTACTGTCGATAGATTGGTCTTTTTTCGGCGCCTTTTTGAAGTTTTTGTCATTACCGATTTTGAACGCCCGAAGCGGTCGAGATATTATCTACTTTTTTACCGCACGGAATTGAGGGCGGCATCATATATCCAATCAAATTCACGTGTACATTTGTAATTTTGCATACCAATATAACGGAATCAAATGAATCCGGATCACAAATATCTTTTTTCGCATTCCCTACGCAGGCAAGGTCTCCACACTACTGGTTGTTGACAACTGTCAGCAGCATGACGACCCCGCGGGATATTTCACAGCACTTATGAAAGTATCATGACCAGATCCATCCAATTCTTTCATTGATCGGCAGTGAAGCCTTCGGACCATTGGTGTTCGTCAACTCGATAGGCATCGATGTTATTTTCAAAGCATAGCGTTTCGTCGGCAAGCAACCTCGAGTTATCTTGAACGAATCCTTCAATCGCCTCAATCGCTTCTTGACGTTGGTTGAAAACACCAAGAAAGAAGGTGTGTTCTCTTTCATAAAGTGCATCATGGGAATAAACGGTAGCCTCAAATATGGTGCTCTTCTCGATCGAGCTGGAAAGTTGCATCCGTTGTATGACAAACCCGTTGGGATGTTGTAAAAAACCAGGCATTGATTGAAATATGACAACCGCCTCGTCAATCGCTTTTCTCTCGGTGTAATACCCCAAATTTTTCTCGTCCATCCCGCAACCATCAAAATGAAGATGCGTCAACCTATAAATTTCCATTTCACTCCTCCATGTCGTAGTATGGTCCCGTGCACTTTTAAATGAACGAACACAGATAATAGGGCAAATAGAGAATTCCGTCCTTCTCGTGGAGGTTGTCGATGCAAAACACAATAGGTGTATCGATGGACTGCTCCTTCATCAATTGATCCAAAGAATCGTGTTTATCGAAATCAGACCCGGACTTTGATTCAATGATTTGAATGCGCGAGTTACGCTGAATGACGAAGTCGATCTCCAAGCTCGTTGGTTTTTTCCGATCATAATAATGGAGCCGAAACCCGTTTTTGGCAAACGCATCAGCGATGGCGTTCTCCACAATAGAACCTTCGTTGATTTCGATATTGCCGTTGAGCACTTCGTTTTGAATTCCATCAAAGGACATTGCGACCAAGAGCCCCGTATCGTTCATATATACCTTGAACAGATTTCGCTTTTCATTCAGCGCCAAAGGGAACTCGATGGCAGAAACGTTGTAACAAGGCGACGCGATTCCGGCGTCGAAGAGCCACATGATCGAGTCTTCATAGGTTCTTAACTTCGGTTCCTTCGAAAGCATCGACAGATAGTATCGTTTGTTCTTCTTGTTCAATTGTTCCGGTATCGAATCGAACACTTCCCGGACTTTGATTTTTTGCGTTCCTGAATACTTTTTGACATCATCGCGGTAATTGTTGATGATGTCGATTTGTTCTTGAATCACCTTTCGCATATCGGCGGTCTCGATGAATCGGTTGACGGGGACCGGCATTCCGCCGACAATCAAGTATTCACGAAAATGTCGCATCATCGCCATATGCACCGCCGAATTTAAAGACGTTTTTGTTTTGTAGGATTTTTTTAGCATCTCAATGACGTCGAACCCGACTCCTTTCGCCCAGAGAAATTCTTCGAAATCCAATGAACTCATCTCGTATTGGGTCTCGTAGCCAACGGGATAACTGCTCACATCGCGATAGTTGATTCCAAGTAGTGACCCCGACTCGATATAATCATATCGGCCGTCTTGAACCAAAAATTTGATTGCCGTCCTTGCGTTGGGGCAAGATTGAACCTCGTCAAAAAAAATCAGGGTATCATGTTCAAGGAATGGTCCAAGACCCATCGCCGACATATTTAAAATAATCGTTTTGGCATCGAGCGAACCTGAAAAGAGCTCACGATATTCTGGATTTCGTTCAAAATTCAGTTCGATAAAAGAGCGATAATTGGTTTTTCCAAATGATGCTACACTCGTTGTTTTTCCAACTTGCCTTGCCCCTTTGATCAGAAAAGCTTTTTTATTCTTCTCGTTTTTCCACGCGACAAGCGCCATATCAATTTTTCGTCTTAACATACTCTTCACCATCCACAATTACCATATTACACCTTTTTCTTGAAATTTCAATATCATAATTACACCTTTTTCTTGATATTTTATATAAACATTCACACCTTATTCCATCTCTGGTTGTAATTTGTTCAATTCCGCTTTTATTCTGTGTATCTCGAATTGTTGCTTGGTACAGTTGGGGCATCTCCTGCCTATGTGTTATTTATGAAAACTACCGGACTCGAAGAGCGTCAGCTCAAATCAAGTCCGGTTGTTTTATATAGATACGAAAACTCCATACGAATTGATACTCAATATGGAAGGATTTCTAATACACGACGCGAATCAGACACAATCCCCCGGCGGGAGCGATTTCCTTGGTCTTCACGCGGTTTTTCGCCGCGATCAAGGAAGCGATGTCTTCCTTCATCCGCCCTTGGGCGATGCGGACGAGGGTCGCTGCCAGGATCCGGATCATGTGATGCAGGAATCCTTCGCCGACGAAAACGAGAATGACTTTGCTGCCAAGGCGCTCGACGCGCGCTTCGCGGATCGTGCGGATGGGGATTTCCTGTTCGCCCGTGCAAAAGCTGGTGAAATCGTGCGTCCCGAGGACGCTTTGCATCTCGCGTTCGAGGATGTCGACGTCAAACGGCTCGGTGAACCAGGCGGACCGCCGCCGGAGCGGGTCGAATTCGCCTTGGTCAATCGTATACCGGTATTCTTTTTCAAAAACGTCGAAGCGGGAATGGAATAGCGGATGGGCGTACACCGCGTCGATCACATGTAGCTCCGGTGGCAAAGAATGGTTGAGGATGATTCTCCAGCGATCCGGCGGAATCGTCCGCGTCGTGTCGAAATGGACAACCTGACCGACCGCGTGCACGCCGGTGTCGGTGCGGGACGCGCCGTTGATTACCGTCAGCGCATCGTTCACGCGGGAAATCTGCTCTTCAAGGACGGCCTGGACACTGCGCAGATCGGCCTGGCGCTGGAACCCGAAGAACTCGGTGCCGTCGTAAGCGATCGTCATCCGGATCCGCCGCACGGCGGGATCGGGACGCTTGAGGACGATCCGATAGATGAGGCCGGCGTCGAAGCCGATCTTCACCGCAAGACCGTCGCCGTTATAACCGGAAGCGGTCGCTCGCGCGCCGTCGAAATCGAGCGTGAGTCCGTGAAACAGATGCGGGCGGGCGGCGAGGGCTTCCTTGACGGCCGCGATGCCGATCGCCTTCGAGCTGTCTTCGGCTTTCAATGCGATGTCGGAATGAAGATGTGCAGTGATGTCCCCTGCGAGGAGAACGGCGCGCAGGTCGGCAGTGGTCACGGGAGCACCCTTAGGACGATCGCCCCGGCGAACACGAGAACCGTGAAGATCGCCGTCACGAGATCGGTCATGCCGAAGGAAAGTTCATGGATCCGCGTCCGCGGCTTGCCGGGAACGAAGTTGCGCGACTCCATCGCGTCGGCGAGGTCTTCGCTGCGCTTGAAGGCGATGATGAACATCGGGATCAAAAGCGACACGATCTGCTTTACCTTCTCGACGAGCTTGCCTTCGTTGAAGTCGGCGCCGCGGCTCGCCTGCGCCAACATGATCTTGTTGGCCTCGTCGAGGATCGTCGGGATGTAGCGCAGCGAGATCGAGATGATGAGCGCGAAGTCGTCGGAATTGACGCCGAGCCGCTTGAGCGGCCGGAGGAGGCTTTCGAGCCCCTGGGTCAGGTCGGTCGGCTTGGTGGTGAGGGTGAGGACGGTGGAAAGCGAGATCACGATGAGCAGGCGGACGACGACGAAGATCGAGGTCACGACGCCGCTTTCGTAGATTTCGAAGTCGAAGACCTTGAAGATCGGTCCGATGGCAGGCAGATACGCGAAGAGGGCGTAGACCCCGGCGAGCCAGAAGAGGAAGAGCAGACCCTTGAACTTCTTGAAGCGCGCCAAGAGCCGCCAGAGGACGGTCAAGACGAGCACGCCCAAGAGGGAATAGAGGCCGATGTTCATCGGCTGACTGAGGAGTAGCGCGCCTTCCCGGTTCAAAAAGATCTGAAACGAGAAGGTGAAGAGGAGCAAAACGAAGAGCGGTCGCAAGCCCTTCGCGACGCGGCCGATCGAGATCTTCCCGATGATCATCAGAAACAGCGTGACGAAAAGTGCGATCGATACCTGCAGGATCGATTCGAGCAAAAAGACGGCTACCATCAGAAAGACGACGGTGATGATCTTCGTGCGCGGATCGAGGCGGTAGAAGAATCCTTTACCCGGCGCGTACTGGCCGATGACGATGTTCTTCATGGCCGCACCGCCTTTTGGATCGCCGAAACCGCGGCCGCGACGTCCTTTTGGTAGATGTCGACCGCGATCCCGAGATCCTTCGCCACCGCGGACAGGACGCGGATCGTGGCGGGGTAGTCGAGATGCAGCGTTTCGAGGTTCGGCTTTCGGAACAATTCGTCGGGGGTGCCGTCGAAGGCGAGCGTCCCCTTGTCGAGGACAAGCACGCGGTCCATGTATTCGTAGACGAGGTCCATGTCATGGGTGATCACGACGATCGTCTTCCCGGTCGCTTCGCGGATCGACTTGAAGAGGTCCATCATCGTCGCCTTGCCCCGCGGATCGAGGCCGGAGGTCGGTTCGTCGAGGACGAGGATCTGTGGTTCCATCGCGAGGATCCCGGCGATCGAGACGCGCTTCTTCTCACCGCCCGAAAGATTGAGCGGATTGCGCTTGAGATACGTCGGTCCGAGCCCGACGAGGTCGAGCGCGGTCCATGCCATTTTCCGCGCTGCTTCTTCGGGAACGCCGAAATTCATCGGGCCGAACATGATGTCCTTCTCGACGGTTTCCTCAAACAGCTGGTATTCGGGGAACTGGAAGACGAGTCCGACCTTGCGGCGGAGCTCATTGTATTTGATCGTGCGGTCGCGTTTCGGACCGACGATCTTGCCGAAGATCTCGACCGTGCCTTCGGTCGGGAAGATGAGCGCGTTCATATGCTGGGCGAGCGTCGACTTGCCGCTGCCGGTCTGCCCGACGAGCGCGATGAATTCGCCTTTCGCCGCGATGTCGAGCGTGATGTTCTTGATGGCGTCGTAGTTGCCGAGGCCGTAGCCCGGGTACGCGTAGCTTACTTGCCGGAACCGAATCGCCATAAGGTCGTCGCGAGCGGGGGCGTCATGTCCCCGGCCGCCTCCAGTTCATAATAGATCTTGAGCGCCGCCGGCAATTCCAGGTAGGCTTCCCGGAACGCCTCGGGGCGCTTGAAGAGGTGTTCGGCGGTGTCGTCGGCGAAGACGGCGCCATCCTTGAGGACGACCAGGCGGTCGGCCATCAGGGCTTCTTCGATGTCGTGGGTGATCATCAGGACGGTGAGGCCCTCGTCATGGAGTTCGCGGATGTAGTCCATCAGTTCGCGGCGGCTCGTCGGGTCGAGCATCGAGGTCGCCTCGTCGAAGATGATCATGTCGGTCTTCATCGCGAGGATCCCGGCGATCGCGATGCGCTGTTTCTGCCCGCCCGAAAGGGCCGAGGGCTCTTTTTCGAGATACTCTGCCATCCCGACCTTTTCGGCGAAAAAGGCGATCTTCTCGATCATCTCGGCGCGCGGTACCGAAAGGTTCTCCATACCGAAGGCGATGTCGTCTTTGACGGTGACGCCGACGAATTGGTTGTCGGGGTTTTGGAAGACGATCCCGACCTTGCGGCGGATGTCGTAGGCGGTCTCATCGGACAGCAGGGTCCCGTCGACGGTGATCGATCCTTCGGCGGGACGCAAAAGCCCGACGATCGTTTTCGCGAGCGTCGACTTGCCGGATCCGTTATGTCCGAGAATGGCGATCCATTCGCCCTTCTCGACGGACAGGTCGATATGCTTCAGGACCATCCGCTTTTGATTGTAGGAAAACGACAGATTCCGGATTTCCAGAAAACTCAATTGCATCACCACCACTAACATTCCTATTATACCAAAAATGAGCGCATTTCGCGCATCTCGAAAGGCTGAAACAAAAACCGCGGCCTTTTCGGGGTCGCGGCGTTTCGTTTCGCTTAAACGAGTTCGATGATCGCCATCGGGCAGGAATCGCCCAGACGGTAGCCGACGCGGTAGATACGGGTGTATCCGCCGTTGCGGTCCTTGTACTTCGGTCCGATCTCCTTGAACAGCTTCTGCAGCGCGGTCTGATCCTCGATTTCGAGGGGACGGACGGTGCGTCCTGCCTGACGGATCGACGCGAGGTCGCCCTTCTTGGCGAGCGTGATCAGATGTTCGACGGAACGGCGAAGTTCTTTCGCCTTGACCGTCGACGTCTCGATCCGGCCGTGCAGAATGAGTTGCGTCGCGAGATCGCGGATGAGCGCCTTGCGGCTTGAGCTGTCCCGGTGAAGTTTTGCATATCCTCTAGCCATGATTGCCTCCTGATTTAGTGTTTCGCCAGACCCAAGCCGAGTTCTTCGAGCTTTTGTTTGACTTCTTTCAACGATTTCTTGCCAAGGTTGCGGACCTTCATCATGTCTTCTTCGGTTTTCTCGATGAGTTCGCCGAGGGTGTGGATGCCAGCGCGCTTCAGGCAGTTGTAACTTCTGACCGAAAGATCGAGATCTTCGATCGGCTTCTCCAGATTTCTGGAGGATTCTTCCGACTTGCGTTCGATCATGAAGTCTTCGGCCATCGCCCGGGTCGAGAGTTCGACGACGGAATGGAGATGATCGATGAGCATCTTGGCGGCCATGCCGATGGCTTCCTTCGGTCCGATCGAACCGTTGGTCCAGACTTCGACGGTGAGCTTGTCGTAGTCGGCGTTGTCGTCGACGCGGGTCTTGTCGATCGAATAGTTGGCGCGGACGACGGGCGTGAACAGCGAGTCGATCGGAATGACGCCGACCTTGTTCTCGCGGTATTGCGCGTTCTTGTCGGCGGAAACGTAGCCGTTGCCTTTGCGGGCGTTCATGACCATGCGGAAACGCTTGCCCTTGTTGACGTGGCAGATGTAGTGGTCCGGATTGATGATTTCGACTTCGTCGTCGGCGATGATGTCCTCGGCGGTGACGTCGCACGGACCTTCGACGATGATTTCAAGCCGCTTTTCGACGGCCGGGTTGTTCGAATCGATGGTCAGGACGACGCCCTTCAGGTTCAGCACGATCGCGGTGACGTCTTCGACGACATTCTCGATCGCGGTGAACTCGTGGCTGACTTCGTCGATTTGCAGATTGATGATCGCGGCGCCGGGCAAGGAAGACAATAAAACTCGTCTCAGGGAGTTACCGATGGTAATTCCAAAGCCGCGATCCAACGGAGTGACGACGAAACGACCATAGTTATCGTTGATTTCTTCAGTGATGGTTTTCGGCTTTTCGAATTTCAAGTCCTTCATGTTGACGCCCCCTTAGCCGCGCGGCCGTTTCGGCGGACGGCATCCGTTATGGGGAACCGGCGTGACGTCTTTGATCGCGGTGATTTCCAGACCGGCGATTTGCAGGCTGCGGATCGCGGCTTCACGGCCGGGACCGGGGCCCTTGACGGAAACTTCGACTCTTTGAACGCCGTTTTCCATCGCGGCCTTGGCGCAGGCTTCGGAAGCGAGGCCGGCGGCGTAGGGCGTCGATTTGCGGCTGCCCTTGTAGCCGACCGCTCCGGAGGAGCTCCACGCGATCGCGTTGCCGGCGGGGTCGGTGATGGTGATGATGGTGTTGTTGAAAGTCGAGTGAATATGGGCGATTCCGAGCGGAATGTTCTTCTTCAGACGACGCTTTTTAGTAACGACGGTACGTGCCATTGATCATGTCCTCCTATTTCTTCTTGTTCGCGATGGTCTTCCGCGGTCCCTTGCGGGTACGCGCGTTGTTCCGCGTGTTCTGACCGCGGGTCGGAAGGCCTTTGCGATGGCGAATGCCGCGGTAGGAACCGATTTCGATCAACCGCTTGATGTTGAGCGCGACTTCGCGACGAAGGTCGCCTTCAACTTTGTACTTCGAGACTTCGGTACGGATCCGGACGAGTTCGTCGTCGGTGAGATCCTTGACGCGCTTGTCCTCGGAGATGTTCGTGACCTTGAGAATCCGCTGGGATAAGGTCTTGCCGATACCGTAAATGTAGCAGAGGGAAATGACGATGCGTTTTTCCCTCGGAATGTCTACTCCTGCAATGCGAGCCATTGTTTACCTCCTACTTTCCTTGTCTTTGTTTGTGTTTCGGATTTTCACAAATCACCATGACGTTGCCATGGCGCTTGATGATTTTGCACTTGTCACAGATTTTCTTGACGGACGGTCTGATTTTCATGCTTTGCCTCCAATGATTTTTAGTGAATCAGTTGATGCGGTAGGTGATGCGTCCACGTGTTAAATCATAGGTCGAAAGTTCGACCTTGACTTTGTCACCTGGTAAAATGCGTATGTAGTGCATGCGGATTTTACCAGAAACGTGGCCGAGGATACGATGCCCGATTTCCAGTTCGACGATAAACTGCGCGTTCGGTAAGACTTCCACGACCGTGCCAAGCATCTCGATTACGTCATCTTTCTTAGCCATCGAATCACTCCTTCTCGACTTTCGTCAAAATCTCATATCCCGTTTCGGTGATGAGGACGGTGTGCTCGAAATGGGCGCTGAGACTCCCGTCCAGCGTGACGGTGGTCCAACCGTCTTTGAGCACTTTGACTTCTTTTTTGCCGGCGTTGATCATCGGTTCGACCGCGATCGTCATGCCCGGGCGAAGCGTGATGCCGCGGCCGGGAGCGCCGAAATTGAGAATCTGGGGGTCTTCGTGAAGCTGCGAACCGATCCCGTGGCCGGTGAAGTCGCGGACCACGCTGAAGCCTTGCGCTTCGGCATATGTCTGCACCGCGTGGGAGATGTCGGTGAGCCGGTTGCCGCCCTTGGCGTGTGCCAGGCCGGCGAAGAGGCTTCCTTCGGTGGCGGAAAGCAATGTTCGGGCGGTTTCGCCGATGTCGCCGCAGGGATAGGTCCAGGCGGAATCACCGTGGTATCCCTTGTAGACCGCGCCGATGTCGACACTGACGATGTCCCCCGCCTTCAAGGTCTTCTTGGACGACGGAATCCCGTGGATGACGACCTCGTTGACCGAGATGCATGCCGCCGCGGGGAATCCGTTGTAGCCCTTGAAGGAAGGGAGCGCGTCCTGCGAGAGGATCGTCCGCTCGACGATTTCGTCGAGCTGGGCGGTCGTCACGCCGGGTTTGATGTGTTTTGCGACCTCGCGATGAGCCAGCCCGACGATTCGTCCGGCTTCCCGCATGAGGGTGATTTCGCGTTCCGACTTAATGGTGACCACGGTTGATCCCGTCCAGTTTGGAAACGATTTCGTAGAAGACGGTCAAGGTCGGCAGAGCGCCGTCGACCGTCATCAGAAGATCCGTTTTCTCATAATAGCCGAGGAGCGGCCGGGTCGCCCGGTTGTAGATGCGGAGCCGGTTTTTCACCGATTCCTCGGAGTCGTCGGCACGCTGGATCAGCAGGGTTCCGCAGACGTCGCAGACGCCCGCGGTCTTCGGCGGTTTCGTCGTGACGTTGTACGTCGCGCCGCATTTGGGGCAGACGCGCCGATCGGCCATCCGGATCATCAACAGCTCGTCGTCGACGTCCATGTTGATGACGACGTCGAGTTTGATCGAGAGCGTGTGGAGCATTTCGTCAAGGGCGATCGCCTGGGCTTTCGTCCGGGGATAGCCGTCGAGCATGAAACCGTGGGGCATGGGGTGGTTTTTGAGGATGTCATAGACGATCCCGTTGGTCATGTCGTCCGGAACCAGTTCTCCTTGGGAGATATACTTCTGGGCTTCCTGGCCGATGGCCGAGCCTTTGGCGATCTCTTCGCGATAGATGTTTCCGGTGGAGATGTGGGCGAGCCGGTAATGCTCGAGCAACTTGGACGCAAGCGTCCCCTTGCCGGCACCCGGTTTGCCCATGATCAGCATGTTGACCATGAGGATTACCTCATGAAGCCGGCGTAGACCTTGTCCTGCGTGTCCGTTTCGATCTGCCTCGCGGTTTCGAGCGCGACGCCGACGATGATCAGGAGGGATGTTCCGCCGATCTGTGCGTAATCATGGCCGAGGGCCATCGAGGCGATGATCGGAAGCGAGGCAACAACGACGAGATACAAGGCGCCGATGACGGTGACGCGGAACAGCGTCTTCGTGATGTAGGATTCGGTTTCGAAACCGGGACGCACGCCGGGGATGTACGCGTTCGACTTTTGCAGGTTTTCCGCGATGTCTTCCGGCTTGATGATGATGAACGAATAGAAGAAGGTGAAGACGAAGATCAGCACGATGTAGATCGCGAAGCCGATCGGCTGGTCATAGGCGAAGATCTGGCCGAGCCAGTTCTGGATCCCCGCCGCGTTCTCGCCCCATTCGATGTAACTGAAGATCGTGTTGGGAAGCGAGAGCAGAATCGAAGCGAAGATGACCGGGATCACGTTGGCCGAGTTGATCTTGATCGGCAGGTTGGATTCGTTCTTGCCGGCGAACTTGGAGCCGGCGGGACGGTTCGCGTACTGGATCGGAATCTTGCGCGAGGCGCCCTGCATGTACGTGATGCCGACGAGGACGACGATGAACAACAGGATGCAGACGCCGAAGAGCACATAGCCGGCGAATTCGCCCTGGACCGCGGAGATGTTTGCTCCGAGCGCTCCGGCGGGGTCGGCGATATAGTACTGGATGAGCGAGGCGATCGTGCCCGGGAAGGAGATGATGATACCGGCGACGATCAGCATCGAGGAGCCGTTGCCGACGCCGTGCAGGGTAATCTGATCGGCAAGCCAGATCATGAACGCGGTTCCCGCGGTGAGGACGACGGCGATGTAGAAGTAGACGAGGAACCAAAGGTTCCGTCCGCCTGAGGTCGCCCAGTCGGCGACGCCGTATTCGAAGAGACTGTTCTCCGACCCTCTGAATGCGAAGGTCATCGCGATCGCTTGCACGAAAGCAAGCCCGATCGCCAGGTAGCGGGTCAGACGGCTGATCTTGGCCCGTCCGACTTCGCCCTCTTCGGCCCATTCCTTCAAGACGGGGATGATGTCCATCTGGAGGAGCTGGATGACGATCGAGGCGGTGATGTACGGGCTGATGCCGAGGGCGATGATCGAATAGTTGCGCAGCGCGTCGCCGGAGATCGAGTTGACGATGCCGAGGAAGCCGCTGTTTTCGAACAGGTCGGTGAGTGATTCGGGATTGATGAGAGGCATGGTGACATAGGTGAGGAGCTTGAAGACCAAGAAGGCGATCAGCGTGAAGCCGAGCCGTTTCAGGACGTCCTTGTTCTTAAAAAGCCGCTTCAAAGTCTCCATGTCAGATGACCTCGATTTGTCCACCAGCAGCTTCGATGATCGATTTCGCCGTCGCGGTGAATTTGTGTGCCTGAACCGTGAGCTTGACGTTCAACGAGCCGTTTCCGAGAATCTTGATGCCGGTGACGACGTTCTTGACGAGGCCGTCGCGAAGCAGCAGTTCCGGGTTGACCATGGTGTTTTCCGGGTAGCCGGCGAGATCGGATACGTTGATCGTCGCGTATACCTTCTGGGAGAAGTTCGTGAAGCCGCGCTTCGGAAGACGCTTGAAGAGCGGCGTCTGGCCGCCTTCGAATCCGGGCCGGACGTTTCCGCCGCTGCGGGACTTCTGTCCCTTTTGACCGCGGCCGGCCGTCTTGCCGTTGCCGCTCGAGGTGCCGCGACCTTTGCGCTTGCCGGAATGCGTGGCGCCGTCGACGTGTTTCATTTCGTTTAACTTCATCTTTGTGCGCCTCCTACTTGACGTTCTCGACCGTGACCAGATGGGCGACCGTGTTGATCATCCCGCGCAGCGCTTCGGTGTCGTCTTTGACGACGGAAGAGTGCGTTTTGGTCATGCCGAGGGCTTTGATGGTTTTGAGTTGGTTCGGCTTGTGGCCGATGACGCTTCTGATGAGCGTGATCTTGATCTGAGCCATTATTTCAAGACCTCCTCGGACTTGAGTCCGCGGGTGGTGGCGATCTGCTCGACGCTTCTCATCGAATTGAGACCGTCCATCGTGGCGCGCACCATGTTGATCGGGGAGTTGGACCCGAGCGACTTGGAGAGCACGTCCTGGACGCCGGAAAGTTCGAAGACGGCACGCACGGCGCCGCCGGCGATGACGCCGGTTCCTTCGACGGCGGGACGCATGAAGACTTTCGCCGCGCCGTAATGGCCGAGCGCTTCATGCGGGATGGTGGTCCCGCTCAGATTGATCTTGACGAGGTTCTTCTTGGCATCTTCGATGCCTTTCTTGATGGCGTCCGGGACTTCGGAAGCCTTGCCGGCTCCGAACCCGATGGTTCCCTTGCGGTCACCGATGACGACGATCGCGGCGAAGCTGAAACGCTTGCCGCCTTTGACGACTTTCGTCACGCGGCCGATCGAGACGACTTTCTCATCGTACAGTTTTTCTTCACGCTTGGGCGGTCTCGGTCCGCGGAACGGCTTCTTTTCCTTGTTGGCGTTGTTATCTCTTGCGTTGGTTTCCATCGTCTGCCTCCTTAGAATTCCAGCCCTGCTTCACGAGCAGCTTCGGCTAATGCTTTGACTCTTCCGTGGTAGATGTAGCCGCCACGGTCGAAAACGACACTTTTGACGCCCTTCGCGATCGCTTTTTCCGCGATGAGCTTTCCGACGACCTTGGCTCCGGCGATGTTGCTGCCGACCAGGTCCTTGACTTCGAGCGAGGATGCGCTGACGAGGGTGGTTCCGACGGTGTCGTCGATGATCTGACAATAGATCGCCGTATTCGAACGGAACACGTTCAGGCGCGGTCTCGCGGTGGTGCCGACGAGATTCACGCGGGAACGGCCGTGACGTTTGATCCGTTGTTCGTTCTTATTAGTGGGAGTATACATATGCGATCACCATCCTGCTATTTCTTAGCAGTTTTTCCTTCCTTGTGGCGTACGTGCTCGCCGCGATAACGAATCCCCTTGCCAAGGTACGGCTCGGGTTCGCGGACTTTGCGGATGTAGGCCGCGAATTCGCCGACAGCCTGCTTATCGGCACCCTTCACCGTGATTTCGGTGTTGATCGGGATGTCGCAGGTGAGACCGGCGGGAATCGGGATTTCGACGGGGTTGGAATACCCGACGTTGAGAACCAGCGTTCGGCTGTCCTTCAGCGACGCGCGGTAGCCGACGCCCTTGATGTCGAGCGTCTTCGCGAATCCGGTCGTCACTCCTAAGACCATGTTGTTCAGCAGGGCCCGCGTCGTTCCGTGGAGCGCGCGGTGTGCCAGCGAATCCGATGGCCGGGTTACAGAAATGGTGTTGTTCTCGGATACGATGTCCATATCCTTGTGGAACGTGAAATCGAGCGTACCTTTCGGGCCCTTGATCGCAACGTTTTTGGCGTTGATGACCACGGTAACCCCGGCGGGGAGTTCGATTAGTTTTCTACCAACACGACTCATACTTTTCTTGCACCTCTCATCTTTTCTCTTTTAGTTGGGCTTCGTTTGGAATTACCAAACGTACGCGAGGACTTCGCCGCCGACTTGCTGTTTGCGGGCGTCGCGGTCCGTCATGATTCCGTGCGAAGTCGAGACGATGGCGATGCCGAGTCCGTTCAGGACGCGGGGCATTTCGTCGTTCTTGGCATAAACGCGGAGACCGGGTTTGGAAATCCGTTTCAGGCCGCGGACGGCCCGTTCGTTGTTCGGCAGATATTTCAGGGTGACCTTGATGGTGCCTTGGATGGCGGCCGGGATCACTTCGAATTTCGTGATGTAGCCTTCCGACTTGAGCACGTCGAGAATTTCCACTTTCAGTTTCGAAGCGGGCATTTCGACGGTCGCGTGACGCATTTGATTGGCATTGCGGATTCTTGTGAGCATATCCGCGATCGGGTCTGTCATAACCATGTGGGTTGCCTCCTTACCAGCTAGCTTTTCTGACGCCGGGAATCTGACCTTTGTAGGCGAGTTCGCGGAAGCAGATGCGGCAGATTTTGAATTTGCGGTAGACGGCGTGCGGGCGGCCGCAGCGTTCGCAACGGGTGTAGTCGCGGACGGCGAATTTGGAACCGCGTTGCTGTCTTACTTTCTGTGATGTTTTAGCCATGGCGCCTCTCCTACTTCCGGAACGGCATTCCGAACAGCTTGAGCAGTTCGAAAGCTTCCTGGTCGGTTTTCGCGGTCGTGACGATGACGATGTCCATGCCGCGGACCTTGTTGACTTTGTCGTAGTTGATTTCCGGGAAAATCAGCTGTTCCTTGATGCCGAGGGTGTAGTTGCCACGGCCGTCGAAGCCGCGCGGATTGACGCCGCGGAAGTCGCGGACGCGCGGAAGCGCGAGGTTGATGAGTTTGTCGAAGAATTCGTACATGCGGACGCCGCGAAGGGTGACTTTGCAGCCGATCGGCATGTCTTCGCGGAGTTTGAAGTTCGCGATCGATTTCTTGGCGCGGGTGATGATCGGCTTTTGGCCGGTGATCTGCTGAAGTTCGGCGACGGCGTCGTCGAGGACCTTCGGATTGGCGACGGCGTCGCCGGCTCCGATGTTCAGGACGATCTTCGCGAGCTTCGGGATCTGCATCACGGAGGAGTAATTGAACTTGGCTTGCAGCGCGGGCGCAAATTCGCCGCGGTACTTTTCAACGAGTCTGTTCATGGATTATCCTCACACTCACTCGAGCGGTTCGCCGGACTTTTTAGCGTACCGGACGACTTTCGTAACATCTTGCTTCTTCACTTTTTTCGTGACTTCCTTGTATCCGATGCGCGTCGGCTTCTTCGTCTTCGGGTCAAGCAGCATGACGTTGGAGGCGTGAATCGGCTTTTCCATCGAGATGATGCCGCCGTCGGGGCTGGCCTGCGTCGGTTTCTGATGCTTCTTGATCTTGCTCAGGCCTTCGCCTTCAAGCACGACGCGGTCCGCTTTGATGGAGATGGCGGAAATCGTGCCCTGCTTGCCCTTGTCGGCACCGGCGATGACGACGACCTTGTCGCCTTTTTTGAATTTCATATCGCGGTTCCTCCTACAAAACTTCCGGAGCGAGAGAAACGATCTTGGTGAAATCGAAATCTCTCAACTCGCGGGCGACCGGGCCGAATATACGCGTGCCCTTCGGGCTCTTGTCGTCCTTGATGATGACGGCGGCATTGTCGTCGAACTTGATGTACGATCCGTCGTTGCGATGGACGCCGCGAACGGTGCGGACCACGACGGCCTTGACGATTTCGCTCTTCTTGACGAGTCCGCCGGGAGTGGCGAACTTGACGGTCGCGATCACGACGTCGCCGATGTTGGCGTAATGACGGCTGGTACCGCCGAGAACCTTGAAGACCATGATTTCGCGGGCGCCGGAGTTATCGGCGATTTTCATTCTGGTGTATTCCTGGATCATGAGTGTCGCCTCCTCATTCGCCGAGCTTTTCGCGGCCGACGATTTCCAGAAGACGGAACCGTTTGGTCGCGGAAAGCGGACGGCATTCGATGATTTTCACGACGTCGCCGGTCTTGGCTTCGTTCTTTTCGTCGTGGGCCGTGAATTTCTTCGAAGCGAGGGTGCGCTTTTCATAAAGCAGGTGCTTCTTGTAAGACGTGACGAGGACCGTGATGGTCTTGTCAGCCTTGTCCGAAACGACGGTTCCGGTAAAAACTCTCTGATTGGTTTCCATGGGAGTCCTCCTACTCGGCTGCCCGTTCCGTCAGGATCGTCTTCATGCGGGCGATCGATTTCTTGACGGTATTCAGGCGCGCGGTATTTTCAAGCTGGCCGGTGGCATGCTTGAAACGCAGATCGAACAGTTCCTTCTTCAAGGTGTCGATTTCTTTCAGGATGGCGGCATTGTCCATTTTACGGATTTCACTCACGTGCAGCATCGACGTCACCATTCTCTTTCTTGATGAATTTGGTCTTGACCGGCAGCTTGTGCGAGGCCAGACGGAGGGCTTCTTTCGCGATTGCTTCGCTCACACCGTCGATTTCGAACAGGATGAGGCCTTCTTTGACGACGGCGACCCAATCATCCGGGGCGCCTTTGCCGGAGCCCATTCGGACTTCCATCGGCTTTTTCGTCTTGGCGAGGTGCGGGAAAATCTTGGTCCAGACCTGGCCTTCACGCTTCATGAAACGGGTCATCGCGACGCGGGACGCTTCGATCGCGCGGGACGGGACCCAGGCGCCTTCGAGGGCGACGAGGCCGTAGACGCCGAATGCGAAGTCGGTTCCACCCTTCGCGTGTCCTTCATAGCTCACGCCATGGGGACGGCGAAATTTTGTTCTTTTTGGCATCAACATGATTATTTTGCCTCCTTCTTCGGCGGAAGGATTTCGCCACGATAGATCCAAACTTTGACGCCGAGCTTGCCGTAGGTGGTTTTTGCTTCGGTGAGCGCGTAGTCGATGTCGGCCCGCAAGGTGTGGAGCGGGACGTTGCCTTCGTTGTAGCCTTCGCTACGGGCGATTTCCGCACCGGCGAGACGGCCGGAGATGAGCGTCTTGCAACCCTTCGCGCCCATCTTGAGGGCACGCTGGATGGCGACTTTCTGGACGCGGCGGAACGAAGCGCGGTTTTCGAGCTGCTGCGCGATGGATTCGGCGACCAGCTTGGCATCGAGTTCCGGATGCTTGATTTCGACGATGTTCAGGAAGACTTCCTTTTTGGACAACGCTTTGAGTTTTTCGACGACGGCCGTTTTGGTCGTGCCATCCTTGCCGATGACCATACCCGGTTTTGCGGTATTCACGGTGATGATCACGCGCGATTTGCTGCGCTCGATTTCAATCATCGAGACGCTGGCGTTCTTATACAGATCGTAGAGCAGAGTGCGGATCTTGAGATCTTCCAGGAGCAGATCGGCGACGTCTTTTTTATCGGCGTACCATCTGGATTCCCAGTCGCGGATGATTCCTACTCTGAATCCTACCGGACTAACTTTCTGGCCCATATACTACCCTACTCTCTTTCCGCCACGGTGACATACACGTGGCTGGTGCGTTTGAGGATCGCGAATCCGCGACCCTGGGAATGCGGCTGCATCCGTTTCAGGGTCTTGCCCCCTGCGACGGCGATTTCCTTGACGTACAGTTTGGCAACGTCAAGCTGGTTGTTGTGGTCGGCGTTCGCGACCGCCGACTTGATCAGCTTTTCGATCGCGAGCGAAGCGCCGCGGGGCGTTGCGCCGAGGATCGCATAGGCTTCTCCCACGGCTTTGCCGCGGACGAGGTCGATGACGAGCTTGATCTTGCGGGGAGCGATGCGGACGGAGAAAAGCGAGGCTTTGACATCCATTATTTCGCGCCTTCTTTCTTGACGGCTTTCTTGTCGGAGTGGCCGCGGAAGGTTCTCGTCGGTGAGAACTCGCCGAGCTTATGCCCGACCATATCCTCGGTCACATAGACCGGAATATGTTCTTTGCCGTTGTGGACGCCGAACGTCAGACCCACGAATTGCGGGAAGACCGTTGAACGTCTGGACCAGGTTTGGATGACTTTCTTGGAATTGGTTTTGTTCGCTTCCAAGACTTTCTTCATTAAATGGTCATCGCAGAAAGGACCTTTTTTGATTGAACGAGACATTTATGAGTTCCTCCTCCCCTACTTGGTTCTACGTCTAACGATCATTTTGTCGCTAGCGAGTTTGTGTTTTCTGGTGAGTTTTCCGAGCGTCTTCTTACCCCATGGGGACATCGGGGACGGATGACCGATCGGCTGCTTGCCTTCGCCGCCGCCGTGCGGATGGGCGTTGGGATTCATGACGGATCCACGGACGGTCGGGCGGACGCCCATGTGGCGTCTGCGGCCGGCTTTGCCGAGCGAGACGAGCTCATGGTTTTCGTTTCCGACTTCGCCGACGGTCGCCCGGCAGACGCCGAGGATGCGGCGTACTTCGGTGGACATCAGACGGACGAGGACGTAACGGTCTTCACGGCCGAGGATCTGCGCGGCGGCACCCGCGGCGCGGATCAGCTGGCCTCCCTGACCGGGATGAAGTTCGATGTTGTGGACGAACGTGCCGACGGGGATGTTCTTGATCGGCAGGGAGTTGCCGACGAGGATGTCGGCGCCTTCGCCGGACTCAAGCATCTGGCCGACGGCGAGACCCTTGGGGGCGAGGATGTAGCGCTTTTCGCCATCGACGTAGTGAATCAACGCGATGTTGGCGCTGCGGTTGGGGTCGTATTCGATCGAGGCGACTTTGCCGGGGATGCCGTCTTTGTCGCGCTTGAAGTCGATGATACGATATTTCTGCTTGGCACCGCCGCCCTGATGGCGGACGGTGAGCTTGCCCTGGTTGTTGCGACCACCCTGTTTCTTGATGGTCTCGAGCAACGCTTTTTCCGGGGTTGTCGAAGTGATCTCGGCGTAGTCGAGCTTCGACATGGTGCGCAGACCGTTCGTAGTCGGTCTATACTTGATGATGGCCATGGTCGTCCTCCTGGTTAAGCTTTGTAAACGTCAATCTTGGAGCCTTCGGCCAAGGTGACGATTGCTTTCGTGACCGCCGGCTTGAACCCGGAGTGAACCCCGACCCGTTTGGCCTTGGCCACTTCATTGATGACGTTCACGCTGACAACTTTGACGCTGAAGAGTTCTTCAACGGCATTCTTGATTTCGATCTTGTTCGCGTTCTTGTCGACTTCGAACGTATACTTGTTCTTTTCCGACAACTTGGTGGACTTTTCGGTGACGATGGGGCGCTTGACGATCTGATATTTGTCCATGATTACAGCAGAGCCTCTTCGATTTTCTTGACGGTTTCGGCGGTGGTGACGATGTACACGTTGTTCATGACGTCATATACACTTGCGTGTTCGTAAACAGTAGTTTGTATGTTCGGGAGATTGCGGGAAGCGATCTCGACGAAATCAGCGACGTCGTTGAGCAGGAGCATGGTCTTGCCGGCGACCTTCAGATTATTGAGGATGGAAAGCATTCCCTTGGTCTTGTAGGACTCCAGGGCGAGATTGTCGAGAACGATGAGTTTCTGTTCCCTGACTTTGTCCGACAGGACGATGCGCATCGCGAGACGGCGGATCTTCCGGTTGGTTTTGTAGGCGTAGCTGCGCGGGATGGGGCCAAAGATGATGGCGCCGCCAACCCACTGCGGGGCGCGGATGGAGCCCTGACGGGCGCGGCCGGTGCCTTTCTGACGATACGGTTTGCGACCGCCGCCGCTGACTTCTCCGCGGGTTTTGGTCTTATTCGTACCCTGACGCATGGCGGCTCTCTGAGCCTTCACGACGTCATAGATTACCTGCTGGTTCGACTCGACTCCGAACACGGCGTCGTTTAAGTTGATTTCTCCGACGGCTTGTCCGGCTTGGTTCAAAAGTGCTAATGTAGGCATGTCAAATCCTCCCTCCGTCCTTATTGTTTTTTGACGGCGTGTCTGACGACCACAAGCGACTTGTTCGCGCCGGGGATGTTGCCCCGTACGAGCAAAGCGTTGTTGGCGACGTCCGCCGTGACGATCACGAGGTTCTGGACCGTGACCTGTTCTCCACCCATGCGTCCGGGCATGTGTTTGCCGGGGCGGATGTGGTGCGCCGGAATCGAGCCCATGGAGCCGACACCGCGATGATATTTGGAACCGTGGGCCATCGGGCCTCTTTTGGCGTTCCAACGCTTGATGACGCCTTGGAACCCTTTGCCTTTCGAGACGCCCGTGACGTCGACGAATTCGCCGGGGGTGAAGATGTCGCACTTGACTTCCTGACCGACTTCAAATCCATTCATGTCGTTGCCGCGGATTTCCTTGACGTAGCGCTTGGGGGTCGTGCCCGCTTTGGCGAAACGGCCGGTATCGGGTTTGTTGACGATGTTGGCGCGTTTTTCCATGAAGCCGAGCTGAACGGCTTCGTAGCCGTCGTTTTCGATCGTCTTCTTCTGCAAGACGATGTTCGGGGTTACTTCGATGACGGTGACCGGAATCAGTTTGCCGTCCTTGTCGAAGACCTGGGTCATTCCGACTTTTCTTCCTAAAATACCTTTTGCCATGATCTTTTCGATCCTCCTGAATAAGATTCCAGATGCGTCGGGCGCAGCGCTGGATGAAGCTCGTTACTTTAAGACGATGTCGACGCCGGACGGAAGGTCCAGATGCATCAACGAATCGATGGTGAGCGGCGACGGATTCACGATGTCGATGAGCCGCTTGTGGGTGCGACGCTCGAACTGCTCGCGGGAATCTTTGTAGATGTGCGGGCTGCGAAGGATGGTGAAGATTTCCTTTTCCGTCGGAAGCGGGATGGGACCCGAGACGGTGGCGCCGGTTTTCTTCGCGGTGTCGACGATCTTTTTCGCCGATTGATCCAACAATCTGTGATCGTAGGATTTCAATCTGATTCTGATGACCTGTTGTGTTGCCATGGTGGTGCCTCCTTTGCATACAATCTTGTATACGCTTCGGCTTGGCGTGAATTCCCTGACGACTCCGCGTATGCGTTGATGTAACAACGCCTATGTGTGTGTCAGCAACCTCACGCGTCATTGCCGGCCCGTTTTCACAGGCATTGTATATCATATCAAAAAAAAAGCGTGAAAGCAAGGAAAATTGTCGCCTTTCCGTCGCTTTTCGCTTTTTTGCTCTTTCTACTTACTATGCGTGTGCCTCGTATGCGCATGGAGCGTATCAACTCGGCTAGATTTCGGTGCTTTGGTTGAATGAGACGATGCGTTCCATCAATGCGTCGTTAAAGGAAAGATGATTCGAATCGGCGTAATCGACCATCACGACCGGCATCGACGCAAGCCAGGAAAGGAATTCGGCTCTTTCGATCAGGGCCGCGTTGAAGCCGCGGGCTTTCGCGACGAGACTCCATGAACCGATCCCGTTCAGGATGCCCGAGCCGCTCATCTGCATCGTCAACACCGCCTGCATGACGCGGATCCCCTGACGACTGTCGACGCCGACGTATCCGGAGATCTGATTGCCGGTCAGGGCGGTTCCGGCGTCGATCAGGTCCGCTTCCGCCGCCAGAAAAGCAAACGCCGCGTCTTCATCGTCGGTGTTCGCCCAGGCCGAACGGATCGAGGTCCCGTAATCCCAGACAAACGGATCGTCCGTCGTGAACTTCGAAAAGATGATGACGCCGCCGCGGGTTTTGTTCAAGGTGACGTCGTCGTAGGTGAGGTCGGCGAGGGCATCTCCGGCATCGTCCCTGACGGCGCGATCGAAAAGCCCGGACGCGTCGATCAGGCCATGGATCCCCGCATAGCCGGCCTCATCGTCATAGGCGACGCCGTAGACGTGCTGGATGTCGATCAGGACGAACTCGCCGGGATGGTCGGCGAGGAACGTTTCGATTTCGGCGAGATCGTCGGAAAACGGACGGCTGAAATACAAATGCGTCGTATACCATACTTCTTCCGCTTCATTGTAGGTGAGGCGCACGTCGAAATAGCGCACGCCGCGCGCCAGCAAGTCGGCCGTCGACGACATTTGCGTCTTCGCTTGTTTGACCGAGAACCCCTTGATCAGCGCGCCGACCAGGCCGGTCTGGATCGAACCGGCCGACAACGGATCGACCTTGCTGAAATAGGAAATGTCGGAGGTCATCGCGTCGTGCGCGCCGAGCATCGCGACGTCGATCACGCGGCGGCCGCCGTCGAGCGTCTCGAGCATCCAGTCGGAGTAGTCGAGGTCGGTGGTTTTCCGAATGAAGAAATTCGTCGTCAGGTTGAGCACGATGACCGGTATGGCGATGAGGAGGAGCAGTCCCGTCAGGATGCGGCGGAGGATAGAACGTTTTTTCGGTTTCATGATTTCGCCTCGAATTCGGTTTGCCAGAACAGCTCGATGGTCGTCGCGAGCTCGTCGACGTCGTTGATGGTTCGCATGTGGTTCCATTCTTTCGGATACAGTTGCATGTATCTTCTCGTCGTAAACCGGTCGTCAAGCAGGATCGCGACGCCCCGGTCGGTTTCGCTTCGGATCACGCGCCCGACGGCCTGGATCACCTTGTTCAGTCCGGGGAAGGTGTAGGCGAAGTCGAAGCCGGCCTGGAATTCCTCGTCGAAATGCGATCGCAGGATGTTGTTGAAGGGGGCGATCATCGGCAGACCGACGCCGACGATGAGGACGCCGGACAGGCGGTTGCCGATCAGGTCGATGGATTCGCCGAAGACGCCGCCCATCACGAACATACCGATCTGGGTCTTCTCGCTGTCGGTCCGGAAAAGATCGATGTAATCGGCCCGTTCCCGGAGGGTCATTTCGCGCTTCTGGACGATGATCTCGAATTCGTCCGGATCGAGATCCCAGCGGTCCTTCACCATGTTGAGATAGAAATAGGACGGGAAGAAGATGATGTAGTTCCCCTTCTTGCCGGCGACGAGGGCCTCCGCGACGTCGATGACTTTTTGGATCGACCCCTCGCGGTCGTTGTAGCGGGTCGAGACGTCGTCGACGGCGATGAGCAACAGGTTGTCGCGCGGAAAGGCGGAGGGGAGCTTGATATTCTTCCCGACGCCTTCCGTCAAAAGCGTCTTGTAATAATGGATGGGTTCGAGCGTGGCGCTGAAGAAGACGCTTGCGAGCGATTTGTTCTTCGCGGTATCGCGGATGAAGCCGGACGCGTTCAGGCATTTGATCGAGACGTTGACGACGCCGTCGATCTTCTCCAGCAGGAAGACGAAGCGGTCGTTGTAGAGTTCATAGATCTTGTTGAACAGATAGATATCGAAATAGACGCTCGTGAGATCTTTCTTGTTCGGGATCTTTTCCGACTCCGTCAGGATCTGGTCGAGTCGGACGAGCAGCCGCTTGAGGGCGGCGACAAGATATTCGTTCACCGTTTCCTTACGGACGAAATCGACCTCGAGGAGTTCGGTGTCGTACTCGTCGAAAAGATCGAGGATCCGTTCGATTTCCTTTTTGGGACTCGGTTTGAGGAACTTGACGATTCCGTCCAGCAGGACGAAATGGTCGCGCGTCAGGGTCGCGCTGAACATGTCGCGGCCCCGCGACACGAGATTGTGCGCCTCGTCGACCAGTAAAATCGGCGAGTAGACGGAGTCGTCGAAATAACGCATCAAGTGGACGAGGGGATCGAACGCGTAATTGTAGTCGGCGATCACGATGTCGACGTAGTTCGACACGTCAAGCGACAGCTCAAAGGGACAGAGGCGATGCTTGCGGGCAAATTCCGCGATCATCTCCTTGGTATAAAGAGAGCCGTTCGAGAACATATCGTTGATTGCCTTGAAGACGCGGTTGTAATACCCGTTGGCGTACTTGCAGACTTCGGGATCACAGTCTCTTTCTTTCAGGAAACAAACGCTGTCCTTTGCCGTAATTTCGCATGTTTTGGCGATTAACCCGTTCTTTTCAAGAAGGCTGACAGTGTCGAGGGCGATCCGCTTCCCGTCATTCTTTGCGGTCAGGTAGAACATTTTCTGGCGCGGCTGGTTGATCGCCTTGAGCGTCGCGAAGATCGTCGCGACGGTCTTTCCGATGCCGGTCGGGGCGGTGGCGTAGAGAATCCCACGGTCGATGACGGTTCGGTAGACATGCCCCATCAACTCACGCTGATGAGCCCGATATTCCGGATATGGGAAGTTCAGCCCGACAATCGACTTCATGCGGCCTTCTTCGTGTTCGTCGAGTTTCTTTTCCCACTCGAGATACTGGTCGATGATCTTGTGGAAGTACTTTTCGAGCATCTTGAACGTCATCGATTTTTGAATCGTCTTGACCGTTTTGTCTTCGACCTTGATGTACGTGAGATGGAGGGTGATGCGGGGAAGGGTGTTGACAAGGCAGTACAGATAGGCGTAGATCTTCGCCTGTACGAGATGAGCCGGATAGGTTGTTTCGTCGATCGACTCGAGATCGCCGTGCGTCGATTTGATCTCTTCGATCGTCAAAACGCCGTCGCGTGTGACGACGCCGTCGATCCGTCCGGTCAGTTCGATGTGAAAGCCGTCTTGTTCGACGACGGTCTTCACGATGACTTCCTTCCGATCCGCGTCTTCATAGCGGCCTTGCCAGTACTGATGGATTTCCGTGCCTTCTTCCGCGCGGATCGCGAGTGCCCGTTCGCTGGCGATGTTTCCGCTGCCGAACAACAACTCGGCGATTTCACGGGCGCTGATCATAAGCGTCTTCATCGCAATCACCGTCATCATTATACCAAATAAAAAGCGAAAACCAAAGTCTGCTTTGGTTTTCGCGCGGGTCAATACTTGAGTTTGATGCGGAATGGCAATAGCGGCAGTTCGTTCGCCGAATAGACGTCGCAATGCGGGTGGTTCTTGAAGTTGTAGCGGATCTCGACGGCGTGCTTGATGTTGCGGATGACGATCTGGTTGCCGGTCAGTTCGACCTTTTCGGCTTCGAATTCGCTGCCGTTCTCGAAGACGACGCTGAATCCGAGATTCTGTCCCGACCGCGACACGAGGTTGAGGTTGTTGTACTGCGTGTAGACGACCAGCTTCCCTTCGGAATACTGGTAACTGAAGAGCGCGGGCGAACCCGAGTTCTTCCCCTTTCGGTAGACTTTTTCAAGCAGTACGTTCAGGAGCCGCTCGGCGATGACGCGCTTGTCCTTCGGGTGGATGTTGTTCTCTTCGCCGAGATCGATGGCCGACGCCATGAAGATGTTGTCGGTCGGGTTGATGCAGGCGGCCTGCGCTTCGCGGACATAAGCGATGCCGGGTTCGCCGAGACCGGGATAGGAATAGCCCGCGACTTGCGTGAAGATAAACGGCAGGGCCGCGTCGCCGAATGCTTTTCGCCACGACTTGATCATCGTCTTGAACGCCTGTTCGTACAGATCGGCATTCTGGTGGTCGGATTCGCCTTGATAGAACAAGACCGCTTTGATCGGGAACGGGGTGACCTTCGCAACCATCGTATCAAACTCGCCGGAGGGGCGGTTCCAGTGCTTCGGGCCCATCGGCAGCGTCGCGTCGCCGACCTTCGCGAAGGCGCGCTTGTTCGCTTCTTCGCCGGAAAGCCCGGCGGCGACGCCCTTTTCGATTTCGCTCCAGAACTCCATCAGTTTCGGGAGGCGTTCTTTGAAGAGCTTGTCGTAATCGTCGGGTTTGGCATACTTGGCCAGTTCGGCCTTATAGTTGTTCACATAGCGCAAGAGCGCCGGATTCTCGAGGATGTCGGTCATGTTCGTCCAGGTGAACACCGAAGTGTCGCCGTTATTGCAGGAGATGACGCCGATCGGGATGTCGAGTTCATCCTGGAGGCTTTGCGACACATAATAGCCGACGGCCGAGAATCCCAAGGCGGATACCTTGTCGCATTCCTCCCACTTCGGCGTCGCGTGATACAGCCAGGGGAATTCCATGTGCGCGTTCTCGTACGGCAGTTTGGGCACTTCATAAAAGCGGATGCTGGCGTTGTTTTTCGGGCGGGTTTCGAACACCGTTTCCTTGAGCGTGAACTGCATGTTCGACTGTCCGCCGCAGAGGATCACGTCGCCGGCGAGGCAGTCCTTGACTTCGACGATTTGCTTGCGGCAGGAAATAGTGAAGGAAAACGGCGTCCGGGTCACGGGAAGGGCGGACAATTCGATGAGAAAGGTGGTCCCCTCGGTCCGATACTTGAAGGATTCGCCGAACCAGTCGACTTTCAATTCGACTTTTTTTCGGCAGGTGCCGAACAGTTTGACCGGTTTCCCGGTCTGAAATATCATATGGTCACCGAACAGCGGGGCCAGCGTGAAAAATGGTTTCAAGTACATCCCTCCAAGTAGACGCATCCATCATTACATAAATTATACCAAAATTTTGCCTCGTTGATCACTTAATTTTGAAGAAGCCGGGCGTTTTCTTTCCCGCGCCGGACAGCGTCTTCGAAACAAGGAAAAGGCGGGAATCGATCCCGCCTCGAGAAACGTTGTTCAGCCTTTTTGGAATCCCTTGGTGCGGTAACGCTTGCCATGCTTCTCAAGATAGTTTTCGACCGCGAACCAGTAGGTGTCGCGGATCGATGTACGGATGTCGCGGGTCGTAAATCCGAGTTCGCGCACCGCCTTCGCGTTGTCGAAATGGCTGTTCGACCGAAGCACGAGGATCGAGTAATGGGTGAATAGCGGCTTGCTTTTGGCAAGGATATAATAGGCTTCCGCAAGATAACTCATCGAGAGGATGAACCAGTACGCGAGTTTGGTGCGGACCCGCTTGCGGCCTTCGATCGCGGCGATTTCGTCGAGCAGTTCCTTGACCGTGATTTCCGACCCGGACAGGATGTAACACTCTCCGCGTCGGCCTTTTTCAGCCGCCAGACGGATTCCCGTCGCGACGTCGCGGACGTCGACGAAATTGTATCCGCCGGACAGATAGGCGTTGAGTCGGCCGCACAGGAAGTCGATGAAGACCTGACTCACGTTGGACAGTTTGAAATCAAACGGTCCGATCACGCCGGACGGATGGACGACCACCACGTCGAGCGGCGAATCCTTCGCGGCGAGGACCAGCGCGGTCGCCATTGCCTTCGATTTGGCATAGAGGCCGTGGACGAGGTCGGGATCGAAATGATCGGTTTCCGTCATCCATTGACCTTTCGGCAGCTCTGGGATCGCATGCACGCTTGACGTGTAGACAAGCCGTGGAATACCGTTCAAAAGACAACTGTCGAGGACGTTTTGCGTGCCGTCGACGTTGACCTTCATGATCGTCTTTTTCTTGCCCGAACCGATTTCGACGATGCCGGCGAGATGGAACACGACATCGGCGTCCTTCAGGTTCGCATCGAGAAAAACGCGGTCGAGGATATTGCCCCGGACGATCTCGCAGAGTGGTTCGATCATCGTTGCGTCGTCCTTGTCCAGAACGATCGCACGAATCTGATAACCGTGATGGTAGAGTTCCCTGACGAGGACGTTGCCGATATGGCCGGTCGCCCCGGTGACGATGCATTTCATGGGTTACACCTTCTCAATGACGGAATCTCACCCTTATTATATACTGCATCTCTAAATAAGTAAACATAAGTTTACTATTAGGGTTCCGCGCTCATACTGACATTTACTATACCTTACGATGAAAATATATGAAAAGCGCGGAATCGCCTCGTGGCGGTTCCGCGCTTCAGGTATTCGTGATGAATCAGGCAAGTTCGACGAACGGAAGCCCGAATGCGTCCGCAACGCCCTTGCAGGTGCATTTGCCGTCATAGGTATTGACGCCGGCCTTGATCGCCTTGTGTGCTTTGCAGGCGGTTTCGATGCCCATGTTCGCGATCGCGAGCCCATAGCGGATCGTCGCGTTGTTGAGGGCGATCGTCGAGGTTCTGGGAACGGCGCCCGGCATGTTGGCGACGCAATAGTGGTTGATTCCGTCGACGACGAAGACGGGGTCGTCGTGATACGTGGCTTTCGACACTTCGGTCGATCCGCCCTGGTCGATGGCGACATCGACGATGACCGATCCGGGACGCATGGTCTTGTAATAGGCGCGCTTGATCAGCTTCGGCGCCATCGCTCCCGGAAGGAGCACGCCGGAGACGACGAGATCGGCTTTTTCAAGCGACTTCTCGATGTTGTCGGCGGTGCTGTAGAGGGTCGTGATGCGGTTTCCGTAGAGTTCATCGAGATAGGTCAGTTTCTTCAGATTGATGTCGAGGACGATGACGTTCGCTTCGAGTCCGACGGCCATCTTCAAAGCGTTCTCGCCGACGACGCCGGCGCCGACGATCACGACGTTGCCGCGATCGACTCCGGGCACGCCGGAGAGCAGGATGCCTGATCCGCCGAACGGTTTTTCAAGGCGCTTGGCGCCTTCGATGATCGCCAGGCGGCCGGCGACTTCGCTCATTGGCTTGAGGCACGGCAGCCCTCCGTCTTCGGTTACGATCGTTTCATAGGCGACGCCCTTCACCTTGGTCTTGAGCAATTCCTTGGTGAGTTCTTCGTTGGCTGCCAGATGCAGATACGTGTAGAGAATGAGCCCGTCGCGGAAGAACTTGTATTCCGGCGCAAGGGGTTCTTTGACTTTGACGATCATGTCCGCTTGAGACCACACCTGTTCAGCTTTTTCGAGAATGACGGCTCCGGCTTTTTGATAGTCGGCGTCGGGAAAGCCCGACATCGCCCCGGCGTTCGTTTCAATCAGCACGCGGTGGCCGGCATTGACATACTCGCGCACCGCGGACGGGGTCAGCCCGACGCGGCTTTCGAGTTTTTTGATTTCTTTCACACATCCTACATTCATATTGTTTCACCTCTTTCACCATTGTATCAAAATCGAAGCGTTTTCACAATACGCGCGAGGCCGGAATCGAGGAAAACAAGACGGCTTTTTTTCATATGAAAAGCCGTCCGGTCAAGGACGGCTCAAAGTTTCATTTGCAGGCGAGCAGATAGATGTTCCGGCAATCGGAGCGGGTCAGCTTCATGAACGACCCGAGCGTCTTTCCGCGGTTGATTTCGAGCTTGTCAAGGAGCGTTTCGATGTCTTCCTGCTTCGCGCCGATCCCGCCAAACGTCGTCGGCATCCCGATTTCCGTCAGAAACGCTTCGAACGCGGCGATCCCGGCGAGCGCGACCCGCTTCGGATCGGCCGGATCGTCCGGGATTCCCCAGACGGTGACGGCGAGACGGCGATAGCGCTCGACATCGACGTCGACGGTGTATTTCATGAACGCGGGAAACATCACCGCGAGCCCGGCGCCGTGGGTGACATCATACAGCGCGGATAACTCGTGTTCAAGCCCGTGGGTCGACCAGTCTTCGATGCGGCCGACGCCGAGCGAACCGTTGTGGGCGATCGTCCCGGCCCAGCAGATGGTCGCGCGGGCCTCATAGTTCTTTGGCTCCCGGATCACGACGCGGGCGGCGGCGATGATGGAACGGAGCGTCGCTTCGCAGAGCTGATCGGTGAGTTCGACGCCCTTCGAGGGAGTCAGGTAGCGTTCAAAGATGTGGGACATCATGTCCGTGACGCCGGCGGATGTCTGATACGGCGGCAGCGTATAGGTGAGTTCCGGATTGACGATCGCGAACCGCGGTCGGTTGAAATCGCTCAGGACGCCCCGTTTGAGCATCCCCCGTTCATGCGTGATGACGGTCGACGCGGAGGCTTCCGAACCGGCTGCGGGGATCGTCAAAACGACGCCGACGGGCAATGCCGCGACAATCTTCGCCTTTCCGTCATACAGGTCCCAAAAATCCCCGTCATAGGCGGCCCCGAGGGCGATCGCCTTCGCCGAATCGATCGCGGACCCGCCGCCGACGGCGAGGACGAAATCGAGATGTTCCGCCCGCGCCAGGTCGATGCCCTGGTAGACCAGACCGCTGCGCGGATTGGGAACGGCGCCGCCGAAGAGGACATAAGGCAGACCGGCTTTATTCAATGCGTTCTCGACGCGGTCGAGCAGACCGCTCTTCACGACCGAGCCGCCGCCGAAGTGGACGAGGACGCGGGTGGCTTTGTGTTTCAACAACAATTTTCCGACTTCGTGTTCGGCATTTTTGCCGAAAACGAATTCCGTCGGACTGAAGTAACGGAAATTTTCCATGGATATCCCTCCCGATAGGACCATTATAACATTATCGACGTGCATATCGCGCGAAAGTCGACTCCGCCGTCCTCGATTCGGGGGCGCGGCCGGGCCAAGCGGTGATATAATGATACTTGATGAATTCCGAACTTGACGGAGGTAACGACATGAAAGACCTGACTTGGATCAAGACCCGCCTGATCGCCCACCGCGGTCTGCACACAGTTGACAAGCGCGTTCCCGAGAATACGCTGGCGGCGTTTGCGGCCGCGATCGTCCGCGGCTATGGCATCGAAATGGACATCAATGCACTCAAGGACGGCACCGTCGTCGTCTTTCACGACAAAAACCTCCAGCGGCTCTGCGGCGACCCGCGCTATCTTCGGGATTTGACCGTCGATGACATCCGTGATCTCCGCATCCTCGGCACCGAAGAGCGGATCTCGACGCTTGCGGAAGTTCTCGCCTTCGTCGACGGGCGGGTACCGCTTCTGATCGAACTGAAACCCTTCGGCCCTTATGAATTCCTCGCCGTCAACTTCATGAAGGCGATGAACGGCTACCAGGGTGCCTGGGCGATGCATGCCTTCAACCCGAAAGCGGTGAACTGGTTCCGCATCCACCATCCGGACGTGATCCGCGGACAGATTTCGGAATTCTTCGAGAAGGACGCCGGCATGAACAAGGTCCTCAAGTACGCGATGAAGCATCTGTTGTTCAACGTCATCACAAAGCCCGATTTCATCAACTACGGCGTCCACGACATGCCGAACCGCTGGTGCGACCGCGCCCAGAAGCGCGGCATCACCGTGATCGGCTATGCAGCCCGCTCGCAGGAAGTCCTCGATATGATGCGGTCGCATTATTCGAACGCGGTGTTCGAGTTCTTCATCCCCAAACCATAACGACGAAAATCACCCGAGACGACTCCCTGGCGGAGTCGTTTTTTCGTTGTTTATGATCGTCTCGGGTGCCGGTTTCGACCGCTGTACGAATTCGCTCCCCGACCGATCGACTTTCATTGACGGGCCAAAAAAAAGTGATATAATCTTCACTCGGAATGTCATCGTGAGAACGGTGCGGGAGATGCGACTATGGCGGTCAGGATCGATGCGACGGGAGATGGGTTCGTCAAAGACGAATTCATCGTACCGGATTACTATCAGGCGTTTTCCTGCAAGGGTCCGGACTGCCGCCACCCCTGTTGTTCGGGATGGGGCGTGACGATCCCGATGAAGCAGTATTATAATCTGCTGGGAATGCCCGCCGACAAAAAACTCCGGGAGAAACTCGACCGGGCCTTCCGACCCTTGCTCCAACCAACCCCGGAACGCTATGCGGAGATCGCCCACGATTACCGGGGAGAATGCCCGCTCCGCCTGGAAAGCGGCTGGTGCATGCTTCACGCCCGCCTGGGAGAGGATGCGCTCCCCTCGGTCTGCCGCGACTATCCGCGCGGCGTGCGCACCGACTTCGCCAACGAGATCTCCTGCTCGAATTCCTGCGAGAAAACGCTCGAGCTGTTGTTTGCGAACGACGCGCCGATCGCCTTCGGACGATTCGCAAAGCCCGTCCGGCTCCCCGCACAGAAAGTCGGACGCACCGCCGCGGAACGCGCATTGTATCTGAAGACGCGCGCGTATTGTTTTGCCATTTTGGAAAACCGGACGTTTTCACTTTCGACCCGGATCCTCATGGTCGGTCGGATTCTGCATGCGCTTGAGGCCGACCGGACGGTCGACCTCGGATCGATCGATCTTTCCGTGCCGGTCGCCGACAAGGATATTCCGCTCACCTATCGCGTGCTTCAAAACGTCTCCCGGTGGTTCGCCGGCCAGAACCACAGCATCGCCGAATATTGCCGCGACAACGAATCGTTCTATCGCGACGGCGACCTGAAGACGAAGTACGAAACCGCGCTTGGACACTTCGAGACGGTTCTGCCGAATCACGCGATCCTCTTTGAAAAGATGCTCGTGAACAACCTCTTCTTCCGCCAGTTCCCGTTTTCGGACGACGGCGCATCCTTCCCCGATGTCTTCACCGGCTTTGCCGGAACCTACCTGTTCGTCCGCTTCCTTGCCATCAGCATGATGCGTACCAAGTCGACCCTCACAGACTTCGTCGACATCATGGCGACGACCTTCCGGGTAATTTCCCATACGCGGTTCGAACACAACGTCGCGGTCCTGCTTCGCGATGAGGACGCCGCCGATTTCGCGACGATCGCGAAACTCGTCCAGGCCTGAATCGCAAAATCTCGGAATTCACGGACTCAATCAAGCCATCTGCCGGCCCTGCGGGATTGGCATATATAGAGAAAAGTCGACTGCGGACGGATCCGCGGTCGACTTTTTTGGATTGAATGGCGTTGCCGTTATTCGAGTTCCTGGCCGAGTTTCTCGATCGTGGAACGGTTGTCGACGACTTTCGCATCGCCGTGCTTGACGAAGAACATCGTGATGAACGCGGCCGCGACGAAGAGCGTCGCATATGGGAACAGGATCTTGCGTCCCCAGATGTCCATCAGGATGCCGGAGAGGATCGGCGTAAGGATCTGCGCCGCCATCGAGAAGGTGTAATAGTATCCAGTATATTTACCGACGTTCGAACCCTTCGAAAGTTCGACGACCATCGGATACGAGTTGACGTTGATCGTCGCCCAGCCGATGCCGGTCATCGCGAAGATGAGGTACATGAGCGAACTTGTCGTCTCGGTGATGAAGAAGACGGATCCGAAACAAATCGAGAGGATCGTGATGCCGATCAGGATCGTCTTGCGGCGGCCGATCTTGGTGGCGAGGAAGCCGATCGGAACGAAGGCGATCAAGGCGGCGCCCTGCGCGATCAAGAGCGGCATCGAATAACCCATGCCGAGAACCTTCGGAGCATAGTCGGACAGCTTGGTGGTGACGGCGTTGTAGCCGATGAACCAGAGGAAGACCGACCCGAGGATGAGATACAGGGATTTCCGTTTTTCGCGGGAAAGGTCCTGCATCGTCTCGTGGGACGCCTTGACTTCGTCTTCTTCGGTGAGTCCGTATTTGATGTCGTCTGCTTCTTTTTCGGCGACGAGCTTGGGTTCTTTGACTTTCCATAGGAAGAGCGCGAGGAATACGAGCATGAGCACGCCGACGGTGACGAAGCCGAGCGTATAGTCGACATAGGAAAGGTTGCTTAAGCCGAACACTGCAAGGAGAGCGATGGAGAGAATACCGCCGAACGTGCCCATCAGGTTGATGATGGCGTTGGCTTTCGAACGGAGCGGCTTCATCGTGACGTCCGGCATGAGGGCTACGGCCGGGCTTCGGAAGGTCGCCATCGAAACGAGCGCGATGAAGAGCAGGACGACGAAGACAATGAAATTGAACGGATTGGCCGCCGTCATCTCCCAGGCTGCCTCGGAGAGGCTGCCGTCGTAGACGTCGTCGTAGATCTCGTCGGCCCAATAGGAGTACTCGGCCTGTGTCAGATAGCCGGTGTTGAGTGCGCGCCAGGCGATCTCATCCATCGGCTCATAGGTGTTTTCGTACCAGCGGTCATACGCACTCTGAGAAATTTCTCCTGCGGCGAGCGCGGCGTCTTTCCCGCTGAGAATCAGTTCGTTCGTTTCGCCCCACTTGACCATCGCTGCGGGCCAGTCGGTTTGCCAGTTGAGATAGGTCGACACGGCCTCGTTGTATTCCGCTTCGGTGATTTCGTCCGCGTCATAGGCGATTTCCGCGGCTTCCCGATCGACCAGCGCGGTGGGCTTTCCGTCTTTGACGATTGATAGCAACATGACTGATTTTTCGGCCAAATAGTCCTCATAGTCAGCGACGATGTCGGTAGCTTCGATCTGCGCCGTCTGGTAACTGTCCGCGAAGGACAATGCGACGAACGCGAACGCCGCGACGATCGTGCCGAAGAAGATGTACGGGGTGCGTCTGCCAAATTTGGACTGGGTCTTATCGGACAACCCACCGAACAGCGGAAGCAGGAAAATGGCAAGCACGTTGTCGAGGGCCATGATGACGCCGGACCAAGTCTGCGAGAGACCGAATTTGTCGATGAGGATCTTGGTGATGACGGAGTCGTAGGTCTGCCAGAACATCGAAATGAGGAAAAACGCGACGCCGACGAAGAATACTTTCTTGTAGTTGAGCTTCATATCAAGTCTCCCGAGTCTTCATTTTTGCCGGAAACGGATTTCCCAGCGTGTTAATCCTATTATATCACGATTGAGAATGCGCTTCCATACAATTTCTGACACCAAAAAGACAAACAAAAAGCGCGACGCTTTCGGGCGTCGCGCAAGTCATTCGTTCCACGTGATGACGCATGTGCGGGCGGTGGCGAGTCCATAAACCGAAAGTAGAAAGACCGCGTGTCCCGTCATGCCTCCGTCGACGCGCGAGTACAGCGTTCGTTGGATGAAACCATCCTCGCGGGTCTCCTCGAAGACGACATAGGCGACCGCTTCCTCCGCTTCGATGGACCATAAGAGTCCGTCGGAAAGGGAGAGGCCGGTTTGGCGGATTTCGGTGTGGTCGGCCGCAAACATCGAAACGGTGACGTTTGCGATCCGCGGGGCGGCCTCGAACCGGAGTTCGAGGTCGATCGCGTAATCCGCGAGGACCTGAACAAGCGAAATCGTCGTCACCGCATCCGCGTCGGGAAAATAGTATCCATTCAACGTGCCCGGATGCAGGAATCCGGCCGCGTCGCGATGGATGAAGGCGACCCCGAAGGTGGTTCCCTCCATCAGAACCCGAAGCGTCGCGGCGAGCCGGTAGCCGGTCATGGATTCCCCGTCGACATCGACGAATTCTTTCGTCTCCCCTGACAAGTCATAAAACGGCGTCCCGCCGACAAGATCCACGGCGGTCCCGGCTTCGTCGATGTCCAGATAAATCTTGAACGCCCACGGATCGAGGAAGTCGGTGTAATAGGTCGGGATCGATTCGCCGACGGGAACGACCCAGAACCCGACGATCGGATCTCGCGTGATGTCGTGCGTGGTCGTTTCCGTCGTTTCGGCCCGGCATCCGGATGCCGCCAACGACATCATCCCCAACAAGATTAACCCGATCGCTTTCTTCATTGTCGCGCCTTCTTTCGCTTGGTTTCGTTATTTTGATTATAACAGAATGAACGCTTATGTAAATATCATCGGTGAATTTTGACAATCAAAAACTCCGCGAAAATTCTTCGCGGAGTCATCGATTCGTTCAGTCAATGTGGATTTTGCCGGCGATGAAGCGGAGCGCTTCCTCATTTTGCTTTTCCGGAGAGAAGCGGAGCGAGAGTTTGTCATCGAGTCCGGATTTGACCTTCAAAACCAGGTACTTCTTGTTTTTGAACATCATCGCCAGGCCGATGACCACCAGGAACGCCGCGGCTCCGAACGCATAATACCAGTAGGGAAGGGTTCCGACGATCGGGAGATACGCGGTAAGCGCCTGTGTGTAGTTGAGGTAGCCGATGCCGGCGCCCGCAACGAAGAAGATCAGACCGATGATGCGGATGAAGGCGTTGACGCGGTGATAGTCGAGATAATATTCGAAACGGTGGATCGAGCGGAGTTCGATCTCGTCCATCTTGCGGCGGCGGATCCGCTTGCCGCGTTCGATGTCGGGACCGAAGGTATAGACGATCAACCGCTTCGTCGTCAGCATCATGGCGCAATACGTCCCGATCGCTTTCAGATTTTTAAAATCCTTTTGGACGGTCTCGCCCTTTTGCAATACGACGTTTCGAACGATGTTGTTTCGCATCACGATTCCCCCCTCTCGAACGACTTGAAATCATTGTACTCCAAAAGCCGAAGTTTTACAAGATACTGCTATGATTTTGCGTGACGGACGCGGTCTTTGCGAACCGGATGGAACAGTTTCGTGAGTTCGCCGGTGAGGAATGGGATCAAGCCGAGTCCGGCGGCGATCGCCAGTTCGGCGGCGGTGAGCGCTTCGAGCCGGAAGAGCGCGGCGAGCGGAGGAACGTAGATGAGCGCGAAGACGAGCGCCAGCGAAACGGCGACGGCGATGTTCAGGTACTTGTTGGCAAACGGTTTCATCGAAAACAGGAAACGCGTCTCGGAACGGGCCGAATAGGTGCGGATCAACTCGCCGGCGACGACGGTGAAGAAAATCATCGTGCGCGCCTGGGCGACGGAGGCGCCGTCGATCTGAAATCCAATCCAGAAACTGAGCAGGGCGGCAATCGCGAGCCCGGCGCCTTGAACAAGGATCTTGACGAGCGTCGGACCGTTCAACAGCTTTTCCTTCGGACTGCGGGGTTGATCGCCCATCACGCTCGCTTCCTTCTCCTCCATTCCGAGCGCGAACGCCGGGAAAGAATCGGTCACGAGATTGATCCAGAGGAGGTGAATCGCCAAAAGCGGGATCACGTTTTGGAACAGGACGGCGAAAATCATCGCCAGCGTGATGATGAGGATCTCGCCGATGTTGCATGAGACGAGATAGATCGTGAATTTGCGGATATTCGCATAGATGACCCGGCCCTCCTCGACGGCGGATACGATCGAGGCGAAATTGTCGTCGGTCAGGATCATGTTCGAAGCTTCTTTCGACACTTCGGTGCCGGTAATGCCCATCGCCACGCCGATGTCGGCCTGCTTGAGGGCCGGCGCGTCGTTCACGCCGTCGCCCGTCATTGCGACGACTTCGCCGTTTTTCTGGAGAACCCCGATGATGCGGATCTTGTCTTCGGGGGTGCTGCGCGCGAAGACGTCGCACCGCAGGATGGCTTCTTCATATTCCGCATCCGTCATGTTCGCCGTGGCCTCGCCGGAGAGGGCGAGATGCCCGGGCTTGAGGATGCCCAGTTTAGTAGCGATCGCCCGCGCGGTGGTAAGGTGGTCGCCGGTGATCATCATGACGCGGATGCCGGCGTCGCGGCAGACCATGATGGCGTCTTTGGCTTCGTTGCGCGGCGGGTCGATCATCGCCGTAAGGCCGATGAAAATCAACCCGTCTTCCAAGTCTTTCGCCATCGGATCCTCGGCCTGCCGATACGCATAGCCGAGCACGCGGTACGCCTGCGAGGACCAGTCGTCGTTCTGCTTCAGGACGGCATCGACGTCCTTCGGGGTGATCGGGCGGACGACGCCCTTGTCGAGGAAGTATTCGCAATGCCGGATCAACTGATCGCATGCCCCTTTCGTCAGCGCCAGGTGGGTGCCGTCGATCCGGTGGATCGTCGTCATCATCTTGCGGGTGGAGTCGAACGGATATTCGTTGATGCGGGGATATCGTTCCTCGGCGGCGGAAAGATCGAACCCGGCTTTCGCGGCGACGACGAGCAATGCGGCTTCGGTCGGGTCGCCGATGACTTTCTCGGCCGATTCGAGCTTCGCGTCGTTGCAAAGCATGCAGGTCTTCAAAAGCAGGTCGAGGTTGGCATTCATGACGGCCTTGACGCCGTTTTGTTCGATCGCGCCTTCGGTGGAATATCCGGTGCCGGTCACCTGAAATTCGGAGTCGAGATCGTACAGCCGTTGCACGGTCATCTTGTTCTGCGTGAGCGTGCCGGTCTTGTCGGAGCAGATGACGGTCGCCTGGCCGAGCGTTTCGACGGTCGAGAGCGACTTGATGATGGCGTTGCGTTTGACCATCCGCTGCATCCCGAGCGCCAGCACGACGGTGATGACCGCGGTGAGTCCCTCCGGGATCGCGGCCACCGCAAGGGCGATCGCGGTGAGGAAGATCTCGAAGACATCGCGCCCCTGGACCAGTCCGAGGAGGAAGACGAAGATGGATACGACGATGCAGATGATGCCGAGCACCTTGGCGAACTCATCGATCGTCTTCTGCAGCGGCGTCTTTCCTTCCTTGACGGCATCGAGCATCGTTGCGATCTTGCCGATCTCCGTATCCATCCCGACGGCGGTGATGACGCCTTGTCCTTTGCCATAGGAAACAAGCGTTGACATGAACGCGGAGTTGGTGCGGTCGGCGAGCGGCCGCACCGCTTCGAAGACCTGTTTCGCGTCTTTTTCGACCGGGACGGATTCGCCCGTGAGGGCGGACTCGTCGATGCGCAGGTTCGTCGATGAGATCAGCCGCAGGTCGGCGCTGACGAAATCGCCGGTATCGAGATAGAGGATGTCGCCCAGCGCCAGATCGGCGGAAGCGACTTCGGTCACTTTCCCGTCCCGCAGCACCTTGGCGTGGGGTGAACTCATCTTCCGGAGCGCGGCGAGCGCGCTGTTTGCCTTCTGTTCCTGAGAAACGCCTAAAACGGCGTTCAGAAGAACGATGGCGAGGATGATGATGCCGTCCACGAGTCCTTCCCCTTCGATGATCGCCGTGACGATGGAAATCGCTGCGGCGAAGAGCAGGATGATGACGAGAAAATCGCGAAACTGGTCGACGAACATCCCGAACAGCGTTTTTTTACGCTTTTCCGCCAATTCGTTCTTCCCGTTCGCGGCGATCCGCGCGGCCGCCTCGGCGGCGGTCAACCCGCGCTTGGAATCCGTGTTGAGATCCATCAATGTCTGTTCGATGCTGCCTTGATATTTTTCCATGCTGTTTCCTCCCGAGAATGCAAAAGCGAGACCATGCACAACGAAGTGCATAAGTCTCGCCGCTAGCGGTCAAACCAGATCGGAATCGATCGTGTTAGTTGATTTGACCACGCATGAGGTGTGCGCGTGGGCTACTCCCTTATGACGTACTCATTTTAACCGCTGGAAGTCCGGTTGTCAATCGGTGATGCTGCGCTTTTTTGCGATGCCGTTGATTTCCGGCGTCTTTTCGGACGCAAAGAGGCGGACTCCCACTTCAATCGCCCCCGCCATCAGAACCAGCAAAGCGGTCCACGCGAACACGGCGCCGAAATCAAGTTCGACCTTCGCCAGATACAAGGCGTTGCCAACAGAGTGCGGCGTCTGGGCGAGATATTCCGCCATCACGAGGACCTTGACGCCAAGTCCCGCCGCCTGCAAGAGCGCGGTACGGATGTCAGCCGCGATCAGCGGCAGATAACAATGCCGGAGTCCGCCCAACAGCGTTCCATCCTCGAGTTTGAAGACGTCGACGAGTTCGGGATCGATCCGCCGGATTCCGTCGGCGGCAGCCTGGAACAGGATCGGAAACACCATCAGAAACGTGATCACATAGGGCGTCGAGGCGAACCCGAAGACGATCAAGACGATGACGACGATCGAGATCACCGGAACGGTCCGAAGCACCGTCACGACCGGGCGCAGGAAACGATAGACGTCGGGGACGAGTCCGGCGGCGATCCCGGAAGAAAGGCCGAGCACGGTCGCTACCCCCATCGCCACGGTCAAACGAAGCACCGTCGCACCGATTGCCAGAAGCGATGCGCTTCCGGTGAGGATTTCGAAGAACGCTTCCGCCGTTTTCCACGGCGTCGGCAGCAGCATCGGATTGGCGACGATGGCGGAGGCGGCGATCCAAACGAGGAAGATTGCGAAGATGCCGGAAAACGAAACGAATCGGTTCTTCATCGATTCCGCTTTAGGATTCATGGTAGAATCCATCCCCCGGAAGCGCGCCGCCGATGAGCGCCGGATTCATCGCGAAAAGAATCGCGAAATACGCTTCGAGCGCCGTTCGTGCCTCTGCGGCAAAGACAAACTGCAAATGGCTGCCCGGAATCGCCGAAGTCATCACGGCCTCGGAAAAGCCGAATTCGAGTGCGGCCGCGGCGGCGGCCGCAGTGGCCGGATCGTCGTTGACCGCGGCGACGGACGCGGACAAATCGGCGAGGAAGCGCTCGACACGCGCTTCATCAAGATCGTTTTTGAGGAACACGCCCGCCTGCGGATAGGATGCCGACCCGTGCAGGACGGCGTAGGCGGTCTGCAGATCGATGACCTGGAGGCCTTCGACGACGGCGTCGATCGCCGAAAGCGACGGCTCCGCGGTGAGCACGATCAAGGACGGATCGGCGGCGAACATCGACGCGGCGGTGGCGACGGCGTCGACGTAGGTGATCGATGCGGTGATGCCGTTGCTTGCAAGAATATGTCGGAGCACGATGTCGGACGTCTGGTTCGGTCCGAAGGCGATGATGTCCGCGCCTTCGAGATCGGAAAGGACGAAGGACGTCTTGCCCGTCGATACCAGGTAATAGTTCCCCCAGACCACGGCGCCGGCGAAAACGTACGCACAGCCCGAGGCGATCATTTTGGCACCGAGGTTGGTCGGTGCGAAGATGACGTCATGGCTGCCGGAGCCGAACGCCGCGATGAGCGGATCGGCGCCGTTGACGATGTCGACATCATGATACCCTTCCGCCTGGACGTAGATTTGGGCGAGCGCGGGCGACCCCGAGGGGACCATGAAGGAGAGCCCTTCCGGTGAAACGCATGCGATTGCGGTCAAGGCGATGACGGCCGCCAAAACGGCGACCAACAGTCTTTTCATGGGGATCACGCTTTCCGCGGCGCACGCGCCGCATGAATCGTCTTTACATTCATTATAAGCGGAGTTACAATGATTGTATGTAACATATGTTACGAGCGAGGTGGTTTCATGGAGCGGTCACTGTTTGGCATCGATTTGCTTACCGCGTACGGCGGAAGGACCGCCTGCGTCCGCAAGGGGGCGATCCTGTTCCTTCAGGGCGAAGCGTGCGTCGAAATCGGCTATGTCTCCGAAGGCCGGATCGAGATCCGTTCCTCTACGCCGGACGGCCGTGAATGGCAGATCCAATCGGTGGACCCGGATGCGTTCTTCGGCGACGTCCTGACATTTTCGGGAGAACAGCGGTATCTCGGCAACGTCGTCGTCGCGACCGATGCGATCGTCACGATGATCGGACGCGCCGATTTTCTCCGCTTGCTCTCTGGACATCCCGAACTTCTCGAAGCCTATCTTTCCGCGCTCGGTCGAAAAACCTTCGACATCAAGCAACAGGTCAAGATGCTGTCGCTTCCCAGCCTCCGCTCACGGATCCTCTTCTGGCTCGGGTGGCGGCTCGGCGACGCCCGTACGGGGTCCGTCGCGATCCCCGGTACGAAAGAACGCCTGGCGGAGATGCTTGCGGTCGAGCGTCCGTCGCTTTCGCGCGAACTCGCGCATATGAAAAAAGACCGTCTTCTCGACTACTCAAGGACCGAAATCACGTTGTTATGATGAAATCAAAAAAAGCACATTTCCGGAATTCGGAATGTGCTTTTTTTGAATGTCAACGCGGATGGCGATCGAACCAGACGTGGACTTTCGTGCCGGTTCCCAAAACGCTCTCGATATCGACCGCCGCGCCGATGCGGGCGGCGATTTCGAAGACGATCTGAAAGCCGACGCCGCTGCCTTTTTGATTGTAGGCCATGGCGTCGTCGCCGCGATGGGTTCCGGCGTGGATGCGGGCGATCGTCTCGCCGCTCATCCCGATGCCGGTATCCTCCACCGTCAACCGCTTGACGTCGGCGTCGAGCGTGACGCCGATGACGCCGCCCGGCTCGCTGTAATAAAACGCATTGAAGACAAGATGTTCGAGGATGCGGATGACATCGGCGGAGGCGATCGTGAGTTCCAGCGCGTCGATGGAAAGATCGAGGGTCATCCGCTTGGTCTGGAACACCTCGTTCAGTTTGGCAAGATGGGCGGTGATCAGCGAGGCGATGTTTTGACGGATCGCCACTTGCCGCAGATCCTGTTCGATGAACTGCGGAATCATGGTCTCGATCTCGCCGACCTGCGCGAGCAGTTCTTCGTTGATTTGCGGATCGAAGGGGATTCGTCCCGTCTTGATGCCTTCGAGATAGACCTTGATGACGGTCAACGGCGTCTTGACATCATGGGCGAGGATCCTGACGTAATGCGCCTGGATGGTCTTCAGTTCGGCTTCGGCCTTGAGCGCCGCCGTGTACCGCTCGTTGATCGCGGCCATGTCTTGAAAGCGGAAGGAAGCATCCGCTTGGCCGATGCGTTCCATGTCGTCATACAGAAGCCCGTACTGCCGGTTGAGGATGCGCCTCAGGATCAGCATCGCGATGATGAAAAGCAGCGCCGAGACCCCATTCACGAAAGCGAGTCCGAGGATCAGTTCGGACCCATAGAATGACTGACGATAGCCGATCGAAACGGTTCCGAGCGGTTCGCCGTCGATGGAGAGGAGTTCGATCGGATCCGCGCCTTCCGGGGCGGGATCGGTCTGAAAACGCACGATGCCTTCGGCGTCGGCGTAGGCGAGATCGACGCCGTGGGTATGGCCGTAATGTTCCAAAAAGGCGATGAGCGTCGATTCGTTTTCCCAAACGATCATATGTTCGAGCATGATGACAAAGGATGTTTCCTGACGCTCGGTCTGACGGGTGTATTGGACGCTTGAGGCGAGATACACCGTCAGGTTCGCCAAAAGCAACATCACGGCGAACAGGATGGTGAAGGTGCGCGCCATCTTGGCGCGGAAAAAGGTCTTGAAGCTAATCATCACCGTCACCTGCAAACTGGTAGCCGACGCCATAATGGGTCCGGATGAAACGCGGTTCGCCGGCGGCGTCACGGAGTTTCTTTCGGATGTTTTTGACGTAGACGTCGATCACGCGGTCGAACGCCTCGCTCTCGCCAAAACACGCGGCGAGGATTTCTTCGCGCGTGAAAATGCGTTTCGGATGGCTGGCGAGTTGCCAAAGCACATCATATTCGTGGGCGGTCAATGCGATGACTTCGTCGCCGAGCCGGACTTCCCGTCGGAACGGAATGATTTTCAACGCGCCACCGTCAAACGATCGGATGATCGGTTCGTGGGTCGCGATGCGTTTCTCGAGATTCTTCAGCTTGACCATCACTTCTTCGATGCTGAACGGTTTGGTCAAATAATCGTCGGCCCCGAGTGACAGCACGTCGATGCGTTCCTTGATATCGATTTTCGCCGAGACGACCATGATGTAGACATCGCTCTGGGTGCGGATCTTCGCAATCAGATCTTCCCCCTGCAAATCCGGAAGCATCAAATCGGTGATGATCGCATCGACGGTCCGGACGGCTAAAAGCGCAAGTCCTTCCTCGGCGGAATAGGCTTGCAGGACGTCGTGTCCGTCCAGACGGGCGAACCGCGCTAAAAGGTCGTTGATTTTGCGATGATCTTCGATGATGATGAGCCGCATCGGCCTCACCCCCTTACGCTTCCATTATACGCCGTTTTCTGAGGAACGGTCCCAAGATGACCTTTCGCCGTCAAGTCATCCATCCGTCCCGTCCGCCCCCGGATTTTGCGAAGCGACTCCGAGCAGGGTCGCTTGGTATCCGGTGGCGCGAACCGCGGCGCAATAGGCATCGGCATCGGATGCGGGGCCTTGATAGACGACTTCGACGATGTGCGACCCCAGATCGATCTTGACCGACTCCGCGCCGCGGCGGCGAAGGGCCCCTTCGATGGTGTTCAGACAGCCGGCGCAGCGGATTTCATGAAGCCGGGCGATCATCCGATACCGTTCATCCTTCATGACAGTACGAGTGTCGTCATGCAGGTCGCCGATGCGGGCTGCGTCTGAAACGCGCCCGTTGCGACGTGGCCTTCATGACCGACGGTGATGGTCCCGTCGAGGCCGGCGGGGAGCCAAAGTCCGACGAAGCCGTTCGCCCCCGACGTGAAATCACCGCTGAGGACCACCGCTCCGTCGGCGTCGCGGACGGTGATGGAAAACGTCGCATTCACGAGTTCGCCGCGACAGGAGACGAGATTGTGCGTAAAGCATTCATGGGTCGATGTGAGATAAGGTGCGACGGACAGATAGAAGCGCCCTTCCGGGAGGTCGATATTCACCGTCTCACCGTCGGCGGTCAGGTGAAGGGCGTCGCCGTCGATGCTCGCATTGAAGCGTGTGCGATCTTCCGTCCCCGCTTCCAAGGCGGCGACGATGTCCGTGACGTCCGTGTCGGTGATGCCGAACGCGCCCAGGACGTCCGGACGGTCCGCAACAAGGAAAATCGCCGCGGCGCCCGTAAGCAGGGCGACGGCGGCGATGACGATCCAGCGTTTCATTACGGATTCACGCCGGTGACGAATTCGGAGGCGACGATGTAGTCGGAAAGCGCCGCGCGGATGTCGGAAAGCGCAACCAGGCGCGCCGCGGCATCCATGACGGTGAAGTCGTACGTCGCGAGCAGATCGGCGTGATAGGTGTCGACGAGGATTTTCTCATCGGCGTCGAGATGAAGATAAAGCCACTCGTAGGTCAGCCCCGTCGTCGTGAGGGGGTAACCGCCGCAGCCGCCGCGGAAGCCGCCACCGCGGCCCATCATCGGTCCGTAGTAATACGTCGTCGCGGTCGAAAGCGAGGTCGTCGTGACGGGAACGTCTTCGGCCGAGACGGTCTTGTAGATCCATCCGCCGGCCGCGAACATAACAATTGCGATTGCGGTGATCATCCATATTTTTTTCATTTTAGCGATCCTCCTCAAGGGTCTTGCGTAGGGTTTCGTATTCTTCGATCGTGATGTCGCCGTTGGCCAGGCGTTCCTTCAGCCGCACCGTCGCATGATCGTGCTGCATGCCGCATCCTCTGATCGAAAACGCGCGGAAGACGAGGAAAACGACGAATATCCAGAATGCGCCCATCCCGAGCATGCCGAGCGGCATCGCCCATGCGCCGCCCATCGGCATGTATCCCTGCCAGTTCCCGCCGGAAATCTCGTCGGACAGGAAGTAGAACGCGAAGCGGACGGCGACCGCGAGAACCGCGAGTCCGACCAAAAGCCAAATCCATTTTGCTTGTTTTTTCATTTGCTTTTCACCTCGCCACCATTCTAGCAAAAAACTATGAACAGAATATGAACGCGCAAAAAACGGCGAAGCCCCCTCGGGGTTCGCCGTATTTCTATTCGGATTATTTGGAGTAGGTTTCGCGTTTTTTGTAGTGCGTGTGCAACAGTTCGTGGGCGAGATGCGAATTCGGCTCGCCGAGGAATTCTGCGTACAGTTTCTGGACCGCTTCGTTTTCGTGCGACTTGCGGAACGTCGAACCCTGGTCGATCGCATAGAGGACCTTGGCGCGACGTTCGCGGATGTCGAACTTGCCCTGGTTCGAGGCGGTGATGATCGGCTGACCGCCGCCGTTGATGCAGCCGCCGGTGCAACCCATGAATTCGACGAAATGGTATTGCTTGCCGTTGGTCTTCATCATTTCGAGGAACTGCCCGATCGCCTTTCCGCCGTGGACGACGGCGACGTTGATGTCCTTGCCTCCGACCTTGTAGGTGGCTTCCTTGATGTCTTCAAGGCCGCGCACTTCGGTGAATTCGATCGGCGTGGAATGTCCTTCGACGATTTCCGTGACGGTGCGTAGGGCGGCTTCCATGACGCCGCCGGTGGCCCCGAAGATCGACGCCGCGCCGGTGTATTTGGCGAGGTCGCCATACGGTTTGATCGGATCGAGTTCCTGGAACTTGATGCCGCGGTGGCGGATCAGACGGGCGATTTCGCGCGTCGTGAGGACGATGTCGACGTCGCGGTAGCCGTCGCGTCCCATGTCGGGACGCTTCGCTTCCGCCTTCTTGGCGACGCAGGGCATGATCGAGACCGAGACGATGTTCTTCGGATCGAGATTGAGTTTCTCGGCGTAATAGGTTTTGATCAATGCCCCGGCCATCTGCTGCGGCGATTTGCAGCTCGAAAGGTTCGGGATGTATTCCGGATAGTACTGTTCGAGGTAGTTGATCCAGCCCGGCGAGCAGGAGGTGAAGAGCGGGAGCACGCCGCCGTTTTTCACGCGGTGGATGAACTCCGTGCCTTCTTCCATGATCGTCAGGTCGGCCGAGAAGTTGGTGTCGATGACTTCCCGGATCCCGAGGGCGCGGAGCGCGGCGAACAGCTGGCCTTCGACGTTCGTGCCGGGCTTGTAGCCGAATTCTTCGCCGAGCGCGGCGCGCACGGCGGGAGCGACCTGGGCGATGACCGTCTTGGACGGATCGCGCAAAGCGCGCTCGAGGGGTTTGATGTCATCCTTCTCGCGGATCGCGCCCGTCGGGCACGACTGGATGCACTTGCCGCAATAGATGCAGCCGGCGTCTTCGAGGTTCGTGAAGAGCGCGGGACCGACGTAGGTCTTCGAACCGCGGCGGTTGAAGTTGAGGATGCCGAGGCCGGTATATTTCTCGCAGGCGGAGACGCAGCGTCCGCAGAGGACGCATTTGGAGGAGTCGATGACCATCGCGCCGGACGTTTCGTTCAGCTTGCGGTCCTTGTGCTTGAAGACTTCTTCGTTGGAATAGTAGTTGTCGACGGAGAAGCGGCGGAGCAGGTCGAGGAATTCGCAGCTTGTTTCGCGCGAACATTTCCAGCATTCGAACTTGTGGTTGCCGGCGAGCAGTTCGAGGTTGCTCGAGACGGCGTCGTAGACTTCCTTGGTGTTGGTCTTGACGGACATGCCGTCGGTGACGGTGGTGCGGCAGGCGGGCTTGAGGCCCTTCTGACCTTCGACCTTGACGACGCAGACGCGGCAGTTGCCTTCTTCATGGATTCCTTCCAGAAAGCAGAGACGGGGAACCACGACGCCGGCCGCTTCGGCGGCCTTGAGGACGGAATACGATTCGGGAACGGCGATCTGGATCTTGTCGATGGTGACGTTGACGAGCTTATCCATTGACGATCGCCTTCCAGTCTTCCGGTTTGCTCGAGATGGCGTTGACCGGGCAGGCCTTCTTGCATGCGCCGCAGCGGATGCACTTCTCGAGATCGATCGTATGTTTCTGCTTGACCTTGCCGGTGATCGCGCCGACCGGGCAGTTCTTCACGCACTTCGTGCAGCCGATGCACTTGTCGGTGATGATGAAATTGGTGAGATTCGGGCAGACGCCGGCGGGGCAGACCTTGTCCACGACGTGGGCGATATACTCCTCGCGGAAGTGCTTTAGCGTGGACAAAACCGGATTCGGGGCGGTTTGCCCGAGTCCGCAGAGCGAAGTGTCCTTGACCATGTTGCCGAGCGATTCGAGCGTGTCGAG
>Ga0154580_146_pt3 | contig 44693 bp, 47 predicted proteins | sample RifGroF2_FD_116009 | JGI IMG/M metagenome (GOLD analysis project Ga0154580, IMG submission 116009) | Tenericutes bacterium GWF2_57_13
GAGCTCCATCAAAGCCTGGGTATAATCGGCGCTCTCGCCGATTGGCGCATGATGACGGACGATTGCCTCGATCACGGCCGAACCATCAGGAGACGCGGGCGACCGGTCGATGCCGAATTGCCGGGCGATGACGCGCCGGACGTTGCCGTCGATCGCCGGTTCGAAGACGCCAAAGGCAATCGACAGGATCGCCCCGGCAGTATAGGCGCCGACTCCGGGAAGCGTCATAAGTTCCTCGCGTGTGTTCGGAATGACGCCGCCGTAACGTTCCCTCACGAGAACCGCGGCCTTTTTTAGGTTCACGGCGCGGCGATAATAGCCAAGCCCTTCCCAAAGTTTGAAGAGGACGTCCTCATCGGCCCGCGCCAGGTCTGCAATCGTCGGAAGGCGTTTGACGAACCGCTCGAAATAAGGGACCAGGACTGCCATCCGCGTCTGTTGTCCCATGATTTCCGAGACGAGTATCAGATAGGGGTCGGGCTTATCCCGCCAGGGCAAATCGCGTCGGCCGGATCGATACCAAGCAAGAAGCGTTTCGGTCCAGCAGGGATGAAAGGGTGTCTTGTAAATCGTCGCGTCGTTCATGGTATCCCTTTCTCTCGTTTCTCTTGTGCACCATTATACTACGGACCACCTTATAATGAAAGCGCGACGTTCTGTGCGTCCAGTGGTACAAGAAGATTTGTTCACACCGGTATCGTTCAAATTCAATGATCGTATGGAAAGAAGAGGACATGTTTTTTACTTTCATATTATGGACTAATCCTTACTTGAGTGATAGAATGAAATCGAAGAAGTCAATTTCAGTTTGCATAACCATCTCAACGGGGAGAATCCATCTATGAAAAAAATTTTGGCGTTAAGTATGTTCATCACTTCGTTATGTTTGCTGTCAGCTTGTTCGGGTGGTGATACCATTCCACCGGTGATTTCAGTCAATCCGGATTTCGTCGCTACACAAACGTTGGGAGGCATGATTATGATTCCCACCGCGACTTGTATTGACGATGTAGACGCCACCTGTTATGTGGAAACGACATATCCGACGAATTGGGTTGATAATCTTGTTCCGGGGACATATACATTTGTATTTACAGCCGAAGACAACGCTGGAAATGTTGCCACCGAATCGGTCATTTTGACCTTGAATTGATTTGATTTATGATGCAACCGATGCGATTCCTTCAATAGTGTCTCCAAAAGTAGAGTCCTTTTGGCCTCGTCATGCCTTATCCTTGCTTAACAAGAAGAATTAACCCTCATCGAAAGCATTGGTTGAAAATGGACACGAAATCTAAAAGGACAGAAATCGAGTTGAACTCGGTTTCTGTCCTTTGATTTTGGTATTCGATAGGAGAGGAAGTCATGTTGGAATGCAACGCAAGACGCATAAACATGCTTATCCAGCATCAGCGAGAAGAATGAAGTCGCCAAGATGTACATCAAAAGAGCGATGTCGCTAATCAAACTCGCCGATAAGCATGCCGTACGCAAATCGGTGGTGAACTTCCAGACAATGACAGTGATTCAATCTTTGGGCTGTCTGACAACCCGCCATCGATTGAAAACGGAGCGCATTCGGCGTCCCACTCAGAGGATCGGACATCAGGAAACAAATTTCGCGGAGCGGTTCTTGACGACCACGACGCCGTCGTAACGGGGTTTGTTCTCGTCGATGACGACGTGGCTGACGTTGATCACGGTGACGCCAACGAGGTCGAGGAGCGTCGTTTCGATCGCTCGCGCGCGGTCGCGGTCGAGCGAGGCGAACGCTTCGTCGAGCATGATCAAGTCCGCCTTGTTGAGGAGGCCGCGGGCGATCGCGATGCGGCTTTTCTCGCCGCCGGAGACGTTCTTGCCGTTGTCATAGATCATATAATCGAGTCCTTCGGGATTGCTCTTCACGAATTCGCCGAGACCCGCCTTCGCGATCGCGTCGGCGATTTCTGTTTCGTCGTACTCCTTGAACAGGGTGAGATTGTTGCGGAGGGTATCCTCGAACAGGAAGACCTGCTGCTCGATGTTGGCGATCCGCGCGTAATAGTCCTGCTTGCGGACGTCCTTGAGCGGGGCGCCGTCGATCTCGATCGTCCCGGCGGTCGGATCAAAGTATTTTCGGAGAAGGCGGAGGAAGGTCGACTTGCCACCGCCGGAAGGACCGATGACGAGATACTTGCGACCCTTCTCGAACGTCAGGTTGACGTCCTTCAGGACCACGTTGTCGTCATACGAGATCGAAACGTCGCGGAACTCGATGGAGCGGTCGAACCGCTCGAGCGGGAGCGTTTCGGGGTGCGTGTTGCGGGACTGAAGCGAGTCGTCGATGCGCTTGAAGATGGCTTTGACTGACCGGATCCGGGGAATCGCCTCGGAGACCGTGAAGATCGGCCCGATCAGCCGGTCGATGTTGCTGACGACGACGACCACGCCCGAGAAGGCGACGGCGCCCGCCATCGAAAGGCGCGCCACGAGCAGGAACAGACCGGTGACGACGAAGTTCGTGGTGGCGGTTTGACCGACATATACGAAACTCATCAGCCGGTCGATCACGAAGCGCTTTTCCTGGACCGACGTGCTTTTCTCGCGGAAGTTGGTCCGGACGCGGTCTTCGAGTCCGTTGTTCTTGATGATGCCGAACGCGGAGAGGACTTCCTTGACGAAGCTGTTGTAGCCGGCGAAGAGCTTGCTGCGTTCCTCGTTGTGTTTTTTGACGGGACGTTCGATCAACGCCCCGATGAATCCGTTTACGACCATCATCCCGATCCCGACAAGCAGGATGATCGGACTGATGAGCGAAAAGATGACGATCGCCGTCGCGAACTGGATGACGCCCTCGGAGACGGCGACGATCGGTTCGAGGAAGTCCGACTCGATGATCGCAAAGTCGTTCGTGACGGCCGAAACGTAGGCGGCGTTGTTGTCTTTTTGGAATTCGTCGATGTTCTTGTGGAAGACGGCTTCGACGTAATCCGTCTTCATCCGCGAGACGGCGTATTTGAAGAAGGCCGTCTTTGCATAAGCGGTCAGGATGTTCGTGGGGAACAGGAGGCCGACGAAGGTGAGCATCCAAATCGCCTGGTTCCAGAACAGGGTCCAGTCCTGGGCGAGCGCGGCGTCGATCGTCGCCTTCATCGCAAACGACATCTTGAACGCGAGGATGGCGGTCGCGACGATCGGCAACAGGACGAGCGGGAAGCGGTCGAAATACTTAATGCGCCGTTTCATTGCCGTTCACCTCCGCGAAATAGTCGATCGCCGTATACTGGTTGACGTAGCCGTCCTTCAGTTCGAGGACGTAGTCGTAACGCTCCGAGACGCCGGCGAAGTATTTGTGGCTGATCGCCACGATGGTCGCCGGAAGGGATAAGATCGTCGTTTCGACCGAGCGGCCGAGCTCGTCGTTGAGCGAGGAACTCGCCTCGTCGGCGAAGAGGATGTCGGCATTCTTGCAAAGCGCGCGGGCGATCGAGATGCGCTGCCGTTCGCCGCCCGAAAGGTTCTTCCCGTTTTCTGCCACCGGCTCGTCGATGCCGTGTTCCTGAACACGGATGAAATCGCCGAGTCCCGCCATTTCAGCGGCTTTGGCGACCCGCTCGGCGGGATAGTCCTTGAAGAGCGCGATGTTGTCCTTGATCGACGCTTCGAAGAGGAAGACGTCCTGGTAGATGAAGGATACGTTCTCGTTGAACGACTTCGTTTTGATCGTCTTGAGGTCGACGCCGTCGATCGCGATCAAACCGTCATAGTCGTCGTAGGCCATCGAGAGCAGCTTGACGAGCGTCGTCTTGCCCGCGCCGCTCGGTCCCTTGATCAGGTACTTCTTGCCTTTTTCGATCGTGAAGTCGAGATACCGGAAGACTTCCTTTTGATCGTAGTTGAAGCGGAGGCCGCGGACCTCGATGGCTTTCTTGAACCGATACGGATTGGGACGGCCGTTGGTTTCCTTGTCGACATCGGCGGCGGAAGTGATCTTCTTATAGATCGTATCGGATGACTTGATGACGTTCAATAGCGGGAGCATCCGCATCAGCGGGAAGACGCAGGAGCCCGCCAGCTGGACCACGAGCACGACCTTGCCGAGGCCGACCGGCGATGCGGGGCTGTACATCATGTAGACGAGGAGTCCGAACATGACGAGCGAGCCGATCGCCTCGTTCATGTGGTTCTGCAGCGCCGTGAAGAAGTTGTATTTCAGCTTGCGTTTCTCCAGCTGCGCGACCTGTTCCTTGGCACGGATCAGGAATTTCTTCTCGATGTTGTTCAGCTTGAGGATTTCGAGACCGCTGAAGGTGTTCGCAACGGCGACGGTGAAGCGCTCGTTTTCGGTCGACTTCTCCTGGTCGAGCTTGATCGTCCGCCGTTCGAACAGCTTCGTCAGCCCAAGCACGATCAGCGAGACGGCGAAGACAATCAGGGCGACGCGCCAGTTCACGATGGACAGGATGATGATCATCACGACGAAGGACCCGCCGCGGAGGATGAAGTTCAGGAGCGAGACGAAGAAATTGCTTTCGATCGTATTGATGTCGTTGGTCAGGTTCGAAACGTAGACATCGCGAGATTGCTTGTTGAAGCCCTTGTAGCTCATGTCGAGGATCTTGTCGAACGCGCGGACCCGGATGTCGAGCAGGGTGTCTCGCATGAAGGCGATCCGCATCATCCGCGAACCGAGGAAGAACGAGGCGCTGATGACCACGTACCCGACCGCGGCGGCGACGGTCCACCAGAAGTACTCGATCGTCGCGATTTCGATCGCGTTGAAAATCATCGCGAGGATGAATGCCTGTAGCACGTCGGAGACGATGAACATGAGGCAGGCAACGATGTATTTGATGAAGCGGTCTTTTCTTGACAACAACAGTTCTTTCACGGCTGATCTACCTTCTTGTCCATCGTTTCGAGCGATCGCGCGATGCGTCCCTCACTACTGTGCATTGCACACTAGTAGAATATCACAGTACTGTGCGAAACACAATACCTAATTTTAACAATTCTTGTCCCTGTATGAATCGTGAACGCATGCACGTTTTTTGCAAATGCGTCTGCTGATTCGCACGGACCGGTGGTATAATGGATGCGGTCGAACAACGTCCGGCCGGAGGTCCCCATGAACATCGGAATCATCGTCTATTCGGAAACCGGCAACACGCTCGCCCTCTGCGAGCAAGCGCGTGATATTCTGACGGGGTACGGTCAGACCGTCACGCTCGCAAAAATCACCTGTAATGACATTAAACTCGACCGCACCCTGCGCGACGCTCCCGCCGCCGATCGATACGATCTCGTCATCCTCGGCACGCCGGTGCAAGGATTCTCGCTGCCTGTCCCTGTGCAGGACTATCTCGCTCGCGCGACGTTCGCTCAAGGCGTGAAACTCGGCGTCCTGGTCACGCAGTATTTCAAAGCGGACTGGCTTGGCGGAACGCGTACCGTTCGACAGGCCGTCGCCGCGCTCGCCCGTTTCGAACCGGTTTTCTACGGTGCGGGAATCGTCCACGTCCGCAGCCGCAAGCGCGACGAGCAAGTCAACGCCGCAATGCGTGCCTTGACGAACTTCGAAGGAAAATTCTAAGATGAAGCGGCCGCTGAAGATTTTTTTGATCGTGGGTGGCGTCTTCCTCTTTCTCATCCTCACCGGGATGATCCTCTTCTCCTCGATGGGAAAAGGATTGGAAAATCTCCTGACCCTGGAAATCGAGGATGTCGATCTCACGACGCTCCCCGACGGAACCTACGAGGGATCCTATACGCAGCTTCCCGTCATTGCGACGGTCCGCGTCACCGTGGTTGATCATGTGATCACGGATATCGTCATCGTCGAGCATTTCAACGGCCAGGGCGCTTCCGGCGAAGCCGTCGTCGATTCCGTGATCGCCGCGAATTCGCTCGAAGTCGACGCCATCGCCGGCGCCACCTACTCCTCGAAGGTGATCCTGCTCGCAATCAAGGATGCGCTCGTCGAACAGGAATCCATCGACTAAATTCAAAAAAGCACAATTCCCGCAGGAATCGTGCTTTTTTTCACGCTTTGACGGGATTTCTGCGATGAAGCAAGAAGGGCAGACTCACGAGGTGGAACAAAAGGAAGATGGCGAAGGCGAATCCGAACACCCACCACGGCGATCCCATCCACTCGAACATGAAGGCGACCTCCGCCGGCAGCTCCGCAAGGAACATGTGGTTCGTGCCGAGCAGGCCGTTCAAAAAGTACATCGGCACGGCGATCCCGAACAGAATGCCGCATGATTTCATCAGCGCCCGATACGTGAACGGCGTCTTCGAGGTCGTCATCATGTAGACATTCGCGATCAAGAACATGGAATGATTCCCGAAATAGTGGAAATAACGGAAATGCGGGAAATCGTGGGTAAGGTCGGCGACGATCAGGGACAAAAGCGCACCGGCGACCGCCCATGGATAGACCACCTTGGCGAGCCGGTCGTTGTGGGTGAGGAGCGCGATCGCGGTGAGGTACATCGACGACGCGCAAAGACCGAACGGCAGCAGGTCCAAGGTCGGACCGCCGACATCGAGCGCCCACGCATAGAAAACCCACTCCATGACAACCGTAAAAATCGCGAGGGTGATGCGGAAAACACGGTCGAAGCGGGGAGCGGCGCTCAATCTTTTCCTGAACACGCCGATCAGGACGACCGCGATCAAGGTCAGAAGAACCGGAATCAGATGCGATACGGTGAACATTTCAAACGTGGCGAAGCGTTCGTCGAACAGAAACATGGCTTTCCTCCCGAAAAAACAGACTGGGAAAAGACATGGAAAACCGGCCGGGTTCATCCGGCCGGAGTCATGCCTTTTCCACCGGTGCGTTTTAGAATTTGACTTTGACGGCCTGACGTTCGGCTTCTTCGGAGACTTCGAAGTATTTCGCGACTTCGAACTTGAAGAGTTTGGCGACGATGTTGCCGGGGAACATTTCGACCTTGACGTTGAACTTCATCGCCGTGTCATTGTAGAACTGGCGGTTGAACATGATCTTGTCTTCGGTGTCCTTGAGCTGCGCCATCATTTCCTTGAAGTTTTCGTTGGCTTTCAGTTCGGGATAGGCTTCCGAGACGACCATCAAACGCGACAGCGCGCCGACGAGACCCTTTTCGGCTTCCGCGGCTTTCGCGACGTCGCCGGTCTGGGCGGACTGCTGGTAGAGGCCGCGGGCTTTGCCGAACTGCTCCCAGATGTCTTTCTCGTGGGTGGCGTAGCCTTTGACGGTCTCGACGAGGTTCGGGATCAGGTCGAAACGACGTTTCAGTTGAACGTCGATCTGACTCCAGGCATTCTTGACCTTGTTGCGGAGGGCGACCAGCGTGTTATAGGCGCCGATGACCCAGAAGACGATCGCCGCGACGACGACCAATACGACGATGAGGGTGATGGTTCCTGCCGTAATTGCTAAAAACATAGTTCAATGACCTCCTGTGAAATTTTTATTTTGTTGTGCATAAAACCCTGTGGGGATGTGAATCAGCGGCTTCTGCCGCCACCGCCGCCGCCGCCGAACGAACTGCCGCCGCCGAAGCCGCCGCCGTGGCCGCTGCCGCCGGCTTTCTGGGCATTGTAGGCGACGATCGTCTGCGTGACGTTGGTGCGCGCCGTCGTAATCGATCGCTGGAAGCGTCCGAGCGCATATCCGTAGTAGAACCCGCGCGTGCGATAGCCGACGCCCATGAAGGTCGACTGTGAAACCGCCGCGTCATCGAGCGGAAGCTTGATGCGGAGTTGGTCCATCACCTTGTCGGCGCACTTGAGCGACGTCGCGTAGACGAGATAGTGTTCCCAAACGGTGACGCCGGGCATCGGATAGTCCTTCATGTTGCCGAAGCCGACGAGGAAGTTGCGGAAGGCGCGCCATTTGACGAACGACTCGTTGCCGTTCACGGAGCGTTTCTGAATCGTCGCGACATAGGCGAGATACCCGATGGTGACGATCCCGGTGACGATCGCCGCGAGCGTGTTGTCCATCGACAGGAAGGCGCCGGTGAGAAGACTCGCGGCGAGGACCGAGCCGGGGATGAGCGCGAAGGAGTAGGCCTTGGTTTTGTTGGCCGCAAGTGATTTTTCAAAATAGTCGTGCTCTGCGCCGGCCTGTTTCGCGAGGCGGACGAACTGCTTCGCCTCGGACTGGAAACGCTCGGCGTTGCGGATCTGCTTGCCATAGTTTTCGATCTGTTTCGTCGAAACCGAGCTGCCGGCGCCGATGACGTCGAAGAACCAGTGCATGATCTGCTGTTCATGGGGACGCAGGGTGGAACGGTCGGCCGCATCGACGCGAATGAGCCGGAAATCGGCGTCGGCGTCGATCATGTCCTGGCCGGTGTAGTCGATCGTCACGAACTTGCGGCGGATCAGATCCAGAAGCGTCGCGGTGACGTCTTCGTCGTTAATCTTGCGCATGTAGTACAGATAACTCACTTCGGCGGGAGATTCCTCGCCCGGCAGGTCGCGGTAGAATTCGGCCTGGAAGCGCGGTTCGTATTCCTTATCGTATTTGCGATAGACATAAACCGTGACGAATCCCATCGCGACGACGCTGGCGATCGCCACATAAAGAAGAATCTGGGCGATCGTAATGCGAAGATTGTTATACTCCGCGAGCTCGGCTTCATAGGCGATCAACGAAGCGAGATTCATCTCGGCGCTATAGACCTTGTTGATCAAATCGACATTCGGGAACAGGTCGCGCGGGGCGAGGATGCGGAATTCGATATAGTCCTTCGTCCCGATGTTCGAAAGCGACATGTCGATCTGCTGGGCGGAAACGATGTCGATCGATCCGGCGGCGCCGCTGTGACCCCAGACATAGATGTCATCGATCGCATGGGCGTTTGCCGGCAAATGGACCGTGACGGAAGCTTCCTTGATCTTGCCTTCGGCGTATTCGAAGAGTCTCCAGTTGAGTTCTGAGATGTCCGTATATTCGGTGATGGCGCCGATGATCTTGTATTCATAGACGAAAGTGACCTTGCCTTCGGACAACGCATGGTCGTCCATCTCGGTGAAGATCGATTCGCAGTAACTCCGCGACGGATAGCATTCGACGAAGAATCCCTGTTCGTCTACATCGTAATCCCACGAGAAGCCGACGCGGACGTCGTCGGTGATATCGACGCCGTCTTTGAAAACGCGTACGGAAGCGGAACTTTCATCAAACGTCGCGACGTTCGAAAAATCCATGTAGAGCGGATATCCGTCGGCGTACTTGCCGTAGCCGAAATCACGGAACCGGACCCAATACTCCGCCGAGGGATAATCCATGTCCCAGGTCTCGACGATGGACATGTCGCCGTTTTGATCGAGCGTGATGTCGGCATCGTATCGATCGATGACGATGTTGCTGCCAAACGACAGGCCGGACGAGCCGACCGCCGCAATCAGGATCGGGAAAAACAGGAACATTACGTAGAAGATCAGCTTTTTGGTCATAGGCTCGGCCTTTCGGCCGCAAGTCCCCCCTCTTGCGCGGGATTCCGCAGGAAATTTTCACATATCGTTATTATTATATAACGTTTTGCAACGCTCGTGCAAAGAATCTTCAAAAATGCTTTCGTTTGCGCCGGGGTCCGCGCCGTAAACCGCGAAGATCATGATATAATTGTAAAAAAGCAGGTGATTGCATGCTCTATCTGCACGTCAACAACAAGACGATCCGCGGCAGCCTCGCCAAGCAGCTGCTCCGTCTCGGCAAGCTGCTCCCGCACTTCGCGGATCACGGTCCCGTCAATCTCGGCAAACTGTTCACCACCGAAGTGTCCGCGGATTACCGATGGCCCAAGGATCTCACGGCGGCTTGGATTCCGCTCAAATACGCACGTCTGGAGTTCGTCTCCGCGAAACGGGGGAAAAGCCCGAACGTGATTTTGCAGTTTCACGGCGGCGCCTACGTTTCCGGCTACAGCGACATGTACCGCAAGAGCGCGGTCAAGTACTACCGCATCTCGTGCGGCACCGACGTCGTCTCGCTCGACTACCGGCTCGCTCCCGAGAACCCCTACCCCGCCGCGCTCGAAGACGCCGTCGAAAGCTATCGATACCTGCTCGACGCGGGATATGCGGCCGACCATATCATCGTCGTCGGCGATTCCGCCGGCGGCGGACTGGCGCTTGCGCTCGGTCTTTGGCTGCGCGACCAAAAGATCGCGCTTCCGAAAGCGATCATCACGATGTCGGCCTGGACCGACCTCGCCCAGGAAGGCGAATCGTATCTGCGCAACTTCACGCTCGATCCGCTCCTCGGTGCCGGGACGAATCCTCTCGACGTCCGGGCATACGCCGGCGAACACGACCTTCACGAACCCACCATCAGCCCCGCCTACGGCACATTCAACGGCTTTCCGCCGATGATGATGCACGTCGGCAGCTTCGAACTGCTCGAAAGCGACACCCTGAGTGTCGCGCGGAAGGCAAGCGAAGTCGGCGTCGACGTGTCGGTCTCGATCTACCGCGGGATGTTCCACGTCTTCCAGCTTGCCTTCGGCCTCATTCCCGAAGCGGCGAAGGCTTGGGCCGAAATCGGCGACTTCATCCAGGGACAGTTCGGCTGCACCTATTCGTTTCAAAAAGCTGAATGAAAGAAGCGGTTCCGTCGCGGAACCGCTTCTCTTTTGGAAATATTTATCTTCCTGCTGTGGCGACGGAGCCTTCGTGATTCATCGCATCGCCCCGTTCTTCACGGGTTGCCGCGATCTTCTGCCACGCGAGGGTGAACCCGTGAATCGATAAAATCATCAGCCCGGCGATCGTCCAGCAGGAGAGGAACGGTGCTTCGGAGAGCGGCGGGGCGGAAAGATACATCGCATTCGGATCGTGGAGTCCGGCGGACGCGAAAATCGCGTTGACCGCAAGACCGATGCCTCCATAAAGCAGGAGCCCGCCGAAGTAAACGAACGTGTTGGACTTGCGGATCGGAACGTACCCGCCGACGAAGAGCCAGAGCGAGCCGACAAGCATCGCGCTGTGCGATGTCATCGATTTAAAGACGCCCCATTCGAACATGCTTGCGCTGCCGAGATAATAGGTCGGATACATGAGCGAGATCATCGCCCCGAAGAACCCGCCATACGCCGTCATCACGGAGACGAACCGATAGAACTTCGATTCCTTGTCCTCGACGAACGCCGTCAGAAGCAGCATGTACATCGAAAGGTTGCAAAAATAAATCGGGAAGAGCACGTTGTCCGGTACGGAGGCGGCTCCGTTTTTGATGAAATCGACCCACAGGACGCTGACATGCAGGAAAAACGTAAGCAGCCCGAACATCTTCAGAAAACGATCTTTCGAGGGCTGGCGCACCAGCGTTTTTTTTGCGTAGATGAGAAGCAAGACGGTAACACCGAGCGAAATGACGATGTAGAGAAGATGCGGTAAATCGAACAGACTGCCCATGAAGCGTCCTCCTGCGTGAGAAAACGATGACGACTTCATCATTATATCACACAAAGCACGCACTTCAAGCCCGTTTTTGCCGCCTGCCAAGCAAAATAAAAGCCGCTGAACAGATCATCGGCGGCTTGGATCGCGTTCAATCAGTCAATGGCGGGGTAGGTGAAACGGAACCCGGGAAACCCGCCGGTGCTGACGCCGAGCGTGTCGGGGACGCCCATCGCGAACAAATCGGCGGATCCGTCGAGAGTCGCATTCGCCGCGATACCCGAAGCCGACAATTGCTTGGTCGATGCGGCGTAGACCCCGCCGGACAAGACCACGGCGGCATTGTTCCCGTAAAAGTTGTTACAGACCGCATACAGGATGCCGGTCGCGGTATTTGATTTGTTGCTGTCGAGATTGCAGTTGAGCCCGCAGAACAAAAAGGTCGGTCCGTACGTTGCGTCGCCGAAGACGACATGCCGGTCGCTCGTGAAGGTGTCGCGGACATAGATCGTCGAATGGATGTACTCGTAGGTGTTGTTGTTGCTTGAGCTGATGGTCAGATTGCCTTTGACAATCACCGTGCCCCCGGTGATTTTGGCGTTGTTCTTGATCGTGAGCGTGCCGTCGACGATCAGGACGCTGCCGTCGGTGATCGTAATGTCGCCGGAGGTTCCAAGCGTCAAATTGCCGTTGATGTAGCAGTTCGCGCTGTTGATCGTCAGATCCTTGTTGTTGGCAAGCGATACCCCGCCGGTGACATAGGTATCGACGTTGATCGTCGGATTCGCCATGTTCTGAAGAGTCGCCGCCGTGATGCTCGCATAGCCTTCGGCGATGCGGACCGTGTTTTCATAATAGGTCATGACCGACTGGAAGGTCGTCAGCGTCGGTGCGGTCAAACCGTATTCGGCGTCGACGAACTGGGTCATGTATGCGACGAGAATCGGCTCGACGCGGACCGTCGGGTCCAGCGAAAAATCCGGTTCGGAACCGGTAAACTGGAGGAAGGTTTCATAACTCGTTTCAAGCGCGTCTTCGTACACGATGTAACTCGTCACGCTCGCATCGGCGTCGACCGTGCCGGTGACGGAAAAAGCGCCGTTGCCGAGATCGGAAACAGTCACTCCCATATAGGCCGCGAGACCTGAAAGATAGGTCGGATCGAGGTCTTGGTCGCGGGCGATGATGCTGAGGGTGGCGATAACGGCGTTTTTCGCATTTTCATACTCCGCGGTGTTTTCGATCGTCACATCGACGAGGCGGGATTGCTGGAAACTGATGACGAAGACCGTGGTTACCGTGGCGATGATGAACATCGACAGACCGAGGACGGCCGCGAAACTCATGCCTTTTCTGCTTTTGAGGATACGCATGCCGATCCTCCTTTCCGGCGTCATGCGGGGATGGCGCTCTCGTTGAATTCGTAGATTGCGGTAAATGGAAACGTCCTGCCGTCGGCCGCGAGCAACTCGAAGGAAATCGTCACGGTGACGGTTCCGGCATCGTCGACGACCGCGAGGGTCGATGCCGGGCCGATCGTAAACACGCCGGTACCGACCATCGCGGCGTCGATCCAGATTGCGTTGTCATGGATGGAAAGCGTCTTTTCGATCGGGGATGCGTGGATGACGGGATCGATCATCCCATCGACCGGATCATATTCATAGATGTATTCCTGGATCAGGACGACGCATCCGCCCGTACCTTCGCACGTTTGCGAATACGTGTTCGGTCTTGCGTCTTCCATCGCGTTCTCAAGCTGGGAAATCAGGGAGAGGCCGGTGGTTTCGGCGCTTTCGTTCACGGCGATCCGGTCGATCGCGCGGACCATCGCGAATGCGACGGCGCTGAGCAGGGAAGTGACGAGGGCGAGGATCACGATCGCCCCGAGCAGTTCGGGAAGGGTGACGCCGCGACGGTTCCTAGACATCGTAAATCATCCCTTCGATGATGACGGTGCGCGCACCGTAGTAGGTGACCGTCACCGTGAAGCGGATCACTTTGTAGAGGAGCGATTCGACGGTGGGAGCTTCGAAGGAAACGACAACCTCCGCGTCATAGACGATGCCGTCCGCCTCGTATGCAAAGAGCGTGCATGCGAACGGGGATCCCAGGTCATCGCAGTTATCGGCGGTCAAAGTCGCCGCCGCTCCGTCCAACCACAGAAGCACGGTCGCATACGTCGCGTCGGCGGCGATGTCATCGCGGATGAGCGAACCGACATGGACCGCATCGACCTGACGAGACGTCGCCACGGATTGGTTGTAGGAGTTGACGATGAGGATCGCGGCGGTCGTCAGGACGATCGAAACGATGACAAAAGAAGCGATTGCCTCGATCAGCGTAAAGCCGCGTCGGTTCAGTCGTTTCATCTCGCCACCTCCCATCTGATACCATTATAGTATGAATCGGCCGTTTTTGGTTGTATGAACGCACAAATGTCCGCCGTTTCGATCGTATCTCGCCATTCATATGGTTTTTTAAATGTTATTTTGCTATAATCAAAAGCAAAGGGGTGACCCCGTTGGCCGAATACAATGTGCGCTTCAAACGGAATGTCTATTTCATCCTCGCGTTTGCCGTCCTTTCGCTCTCGGTGCTTTTCGCCGCGGGCACCATTTTTACGTTGACGGTGGCCCTCGCCATCGATGAGACGAGCGTCGGTCACATCTACCTCGGCAACCGTCCGGAGGCGGATTATCCCAGCTATCTCGAACGGCGCGTTTCCGAATGGCGGTCTACCGCTTCGTACCGGCTCGGATTCCAAGGGTACCTGTACGACATCGAACTCGACGCATTGACGTTCGACGCCGACGCGACCGCCGAGAATATCGTCCGCGACGTCAACAACTCTGCCGTATTCACCCTCTCGACGCTTTCCCGGGATGCGATCCGCGCCGGGATCGACTCGCTGTTTTCCGCCCAAGTGACCTCGCATTTCGATTTTGACGCGTTCATCGACGACCTGCTCGACGATGTTTCGCACCTCTACCAGTTCAAGACCTACCGGCTTGACGACTACCTCGCGCCGGCCTCCGCCGAAACCGTCCTCGCGACCTCCTTGATCGACGGTCTATCGGCCGATGACGTCGATGCGATCGTCGCGTTTGCGGGCAATGTCGCGATTTCGGCCCTGGACCGCTTCTCGCTGCTTGAGACGTTCGCGGCTTCGGACCTCGACAACGATCGGCTTTCGATCCTTGCTTCCGGCATGCAGGCGGTCAGCGTCGGCACCCGGTTCCAGTCGTTTCTCTACCGTACTTTGCCCGTGATGCCCGGTTGGGCGGAAATCGGCGCGAATGTCCGCATCCTGCGCGTCAATGGTCTGGATTTCAGTTTCTACAACCCGATGGATTCCGACTACCGGTTCGTCGTGAGCGAAGCGGATGCCACCACCCTCAGGATCGAACTCGTCGGCCATCCGTTCGTCGAGACGATCGATGCCGTTTGGGAACGCGCCGCCTTCGTTCCATTCCCCATCGAGACGATCGAGGATCTCACGCTCAACGCCGCAACCCCCGGCGTGATCGTCATCGATACGGATGACGAAACCATCTACCGGGTGGTCGTCCGCACCGGCGTCGACGGCGAAATCTGGTTTCTGAATCGAACGGTGACCGCTCCGGGCGAAGCTCCCGTCGAAGCGATGGTCGCGATTGACGAACGACCTTCCGTCGCCGCGATTTACCGCGAGAACATCGTTCCGAAAGGCGGCGACTGACATGGCCCTGCAACGCATCGGCGACATCCTGGTCCAGGAAAAAATCCTGACGAAGGAACAACTGCAGACCGCCCTCATCAAGAAAACCAAGGACGAACGGCTTGGCGAAGCGTTGATCCGCCTCGGTTTCACATCGGAAGCGCAGATTCTGAAGGCGCTGGAAACCTCGACCGGCGTCAAGCGCGTCTCACTCGCCAATTTCAAGATCGACGAGGAAGTCCTCCACATGGTGGATGAAGCCTTCTGCCGTCGTCATACGATCATCCCGCTTCGGATCGAAGGCAGGAAACTGTGGTTCGCCACCGACGACCCGCTCGACTTCGGCGTGTTCGAGGAACTGCGCATCCTGACCGGCTATGCACCCAAGGCCTATTCCTCCACCAAGAACGAAATCATCGCCCAGATCGAGAAATACTATGGGTTCACGCGCACCCTCGAAGCGATGGGAATCAAACAGAACGTCGCCCGCGAAGAAGCGGACGCGGAAACGGGCGGCGCCGAAACACCGATGGTCGCGCTCGTCAACCAGATCCTCGCTTCCGCCGTCTTCCAGCGCGCCTCCGACATCCACATCGACCCGATGGACGATAAAATCGTCGTCCGCTACCGCGTCGACGGCATTCTCGATACCGTCCGCGAATTCCCGCTCAACATCCACAAACAGATGGTTTCCCGCATCAAGGTCATGTCCGGCATGGACATCACCGAGACGCGCGTCCCGCAGGACGGCCGCATCCAGACCCCGATCCAGAGCCGCGTCATCGATCTGCGCATCTCGACGTTGCCGACCGTGCGCGGCGAGAAGGTCGTGATCCGCATCCTGAATCCGGCGTCGGCGCTCAACAACATCAAGTCGCTCAATATGAATGAGCGCGACGAAAAATTGATCCGCGAGATGATCGCAAAGCAGAACGGCATCGTCCTGGTCAGCGGTCCCACCGGATCCGGCAAGACGACCACGCTCTACTCCTGTCTCACCGAATTGAACAATCCCGGCGTGAACATCGTCACGGTCGAGGACCCGGTCGAAATCAAGATGTCCGGGATCAATCAGGTCCAGGTCCAGCCGGAAGTCGACCTGACGTTCGCAAAAGCGCTCCGGTCGATCCTTCGCCAAGATCCGAACGTCGTGATGATCGGCGAAATCCGCGACGTCGAAACCGCCGAGATCGCGATCCGCGCCTCGCTCACCGGGCATCTGGTCCTGTCGACGATCCATACCAACGACGCCGTCAAGACGATCACCCGTCTGCTCGACATGGAGATCGAACCATTTCTGATCGCCTCTTCTCTGACCGGCGTCATCTCCCAGCGCCTCGTCCGCAAACTTTGTCCCGACTGCTCGTTTGAAGACGCCGCCACCGCGGGGGAAAAAGCCCTCTTCGCGCGTCATGGCATCGAGATCGGCAAGATCCGCCGGCCGAAGGGCTGCCCCTCCTGCAATTTCAAGGGATACGCCGGCCGCGTCGGCGTCTTCGAGATCCTGCCCATCACCCGGAACATGGCGAACCTGATTGCCCAAAGCGCTCCGATCAGCGAACTCGAAAAAGAAGCGCGGGCGATCGGCACCCGCTCGCTGCTCGACGCCGGCCTCGAAAAGGTTCAACTCGGCATCACCACGCTCGAGGAAGTCCTCAAGGTCGCCAGCGAATGACGGGGAGGGGATAGCGTGGTTCTCCGTAATTTCAAGTACGTCGCGCAAAACGTCGACGGGAAGACCGTCCGCGGTCGGATTGAAGCGATCGACCGTCAGGTCGCCCTGAAATTCCTCAAATCGAAAAACTATGCCGATCTTCGTCTCGTCGAATATCGGAGCCTGATCGGTCGTCTGAACCAGATTACGATCGGCAAGACGCTCAAGACGACCCACATGATCTTCTTCCTGCGCCAGCTCGGCAGCCTCCTGAAGTCCGGCGTGAACATCCTGCCGGCGCTCGAACTGCTGTCGCTCCAACAGGAAAAACACCAGATCCGCATGCTCCTGTTTGAAATCTACCAGCACGTCTACAACGGCCTTTCGCTCTCGAAGGCGCTCGCGGCCCGGCCGAAGGAGTTTCCGAACCTGCTCATCCTGATGGTCGAGGTCGGCGAAATGTCGGGCACGCTGCCCGACACGATCCTCGCGATGGCCGCGTATTTCGACCGGCAGACGAAAATCAACAACCAGATCAAAGGCGCGATCCGCATGCCCGTCATCTACATCATCGCAGCCCTCCTGATCGCCGCCGGGATGATGCTGTTCGTCTTTCCGAACATCACCGGGCTGTTCGCCTCGTTCGGCGACGCGGAACTGCCCGGCATCACGCGGTTCTTCCTCGCCGCGGGCGACTTCATGGCCGCCCATGCCCTGCCGCTCTTCGGCGGGATCGCTTTGGTCGTCATCACCCTCCTCGTCCTTGACAAGAAGGTACCTGCGTTTCATCACGCGCTCGTCGTCTTTACGCTCCGCATGCCGATCGTCGGCCCGCTGATCCGGATGTCGAACCAGATCCTCATCGCCGGCTCGATGTCGCAGATGATGGAAAACGGCATCAACTCGGTGACGGCGCTCCAAACCGTCCGGAGCGTCGTCTCCAACGTCGTCTACAAGGACCTGCTCACGAAAACCCTCGCCTACGTCGACGACGGCTGGCCGTTTTCCAAGGCGTTCGAAGAGAGCGAGTTCATCGACCCGATCATGTCCCGGATGATCGCGACCGGCGAACGCACCGGCGACGTACCCGGCTTAATGAAAAACCTCTCGGTCTACTACAATGGCATCTCCGAACTGCGCGTCGAACAGATCAAGAACGCGATCCAGCCGATTCTTTTGCTCTTCGTCTATGCGCTCGTCGGCGTGATGATTCTGGCGCTGATGCTTCCGATGATTTCGCTCGGATCCCAGATATAGTGTTAAATACATACGATTACTATCAAACGGCTTGAATTATCCAAGAAATATGATATTCTAAAGATAGAAAATCGAAGCCAAAGGAGAATTCTGAATATGAATGCAATTCTGAAAAACAAAAAGGGCGTCACCCTCGTCGAACTGCTCGCCGTCATCATCATCATGGGCATCATCGCCGCGATCGCCGTCCCGGCCATCACTGGTCTGATCAACCGTCAGAAGATGAATGCCGCCGAAGCTTCCTACGACCTGATCGTTGAAGTCGCCATCAACTACGCACAGTCCGAGTCGGACAACTCCGTCACAATCGCAGAACTGGTCACGGCCGGTTATCTCGAAGCCAATCCGTTCACCAACGACGCCGATCTTGCGATCAGCGGCTCCACTGTCACGTTCACTGTCGTCGGTGACTACTTGATCGGCGACGGGGTATGGGTCAGCGAAGCGGGCGTCGCCACCACGACCGATCCGCTCTAATCGTCGCCGCCAGGAATCTGGGAAACAAGGATGTCCATCTCGGACATCCTTTTTTCGTTTCTTCGCATCGCCTTGTCACAACGTTCAAAAAAAGGTATAATGAAAGGTGATGCCGTCGCCTCGGCGGAAAGGGGACCCGATCGCCATGACCATCCTCTACGCGATCCTCGCGTTCATGTTCGGCACGCTCTTCGCTTCGTTCGCCGAGGTAGTCTCCACCCGTCTTTCCCGTGGTGAAACGATCGGCGGGAAAAGCCGTTGTCCGACATGCGGGCATACCCTCCGGCTCGTCGATGTGTTCCCGCTTTTCGGCTATGCCGTCAACGGGGGAAAGTGCCATTACTGCAAGGCTCCGATTCCGATCCTCCATCCCCTGGCGGAACTCCTCGGCGGTCTGCTCTTCGCCGCATCCTATCTCGTCTTCGGACTGACCATCGAATTCGCCGTTTCGCTTGTTTCGATCGTCGTTTTGCTCTGCGCGTCGCTTTCCGACATGGAAAGCCAGACCGTCTACGACCGCGTCTGGATCGTCGGTTTGATTCCGCTTCTCGTCCTCCGTCTTTTGGACCGCACGATCCTCGCTCATCTGTTCGCTGCGGGTCTCCTCTTTACGGTCCTGTATCTTATCGCCTTGCTCGGTGAAAAGCTCCTGAAAAAGGAAGCGCTCGGCGGCGGCGACGTGAAACTCTTCATCTTCATCGGTTTCGTCCTGACCTGGGACGCGGGACTGCTTGCGCTGTTCTTCGCTTCCTTTCTGGGATTCCTGTTCGGGATCGCAAGAAAACGGAAGGGCGCGGAACTGCCGTTCGTCCCGTTCCTCTTCGCGGGCGTCGTCATCGCCCATTTTGCGGGGGCGGACATCATCACCTGGTATCTTCGACTGTTGGGAGCGTGAGGCCATGTACGACAAGAAGCGCGTCGAAACGAATCTCTACTTCTCCGATTCTTCGATCGGCTTTTTCGAACACCGTGAAAAACGCAAGCAGACCGACGTCCACGGCAACGTCGTCCTCGAAAAGGGGATTCTCGAAAATGGCTATGTCATTGACCCGGTCCTCCTTTATGCCAAACTGAAGGCGCTTTTCAAGGCGTATGGTCTCCATCCGAAACGGGTCCGGCTGGTTTTGAACAGCCAAAACGTCCTGATGCGCGTCGTCGACGTGAAGCGCGAGGACATCCGCGAGGCGGGCATCGCCGCCCATCTTGACGCCGAGCTCGGCAAATCGCTCCACTTTCCCTTTCCGAAGCCGCGTGTCTCCTACCACCTGATCAGCCAGGACGACAAGACCGCCAAGGTCCTCGCGGTCGCCTCCGACGATCGTCTGCTGAATGACTATCTCGACATCTTCGACAAATTGCGGGTCAAGGAGGTCGTCTTCGACATGCCTTCGCTCGCGCTCTACGCCCTGTATTCGAAGACCACCGGCGCCAGTTGCGCGAACATGATGCTCGTGACCGTGTACGACACCTATTTCACGATCAAGATTTTCGAAGAAGACATCCCGATCTTCAATCTCATCGAGGAGTTCGAAGGTGCGTTCGAAAACCGCTACGAACAAGTCGAGAATTATGTCGAACGCGTCGCCAACTATTATCGCTACAATATCAGCCGGGGCGACAAGGCGCTGGAAAAAATCGTCTTCGTGAACCAAAGCGAACAGGAGAACGAAAATCGCTTCAATACCGCCTTCGCGCCAAAACCGCTCGGCCTCCCCTACGAAGTGTTCCGCATTCCGGATACGCCGACCACCGGCGGCGGCTGGAACCGCACGAGCCTCGTCGCCTATGCGGCGGCGATCGAAAAAACCGGTAACCTCGAGAAGATCCGCTACTTCGATTTCCGGCTCGAACGCCCGCTCCGCATCGCCCGCGCGATCAAGCTGATGCTGGCGACGGCCTTCTTCCTCTTCTCGGCCGTCAGCCTGCTCTACATCCCCTATCACGCGCTGTATGAAGATATTTTCATCGCCCGCAACATGAACGCCAACCTTTCCGCGCAACTTGCGGATCTGCAAGCCGAAGTCGCCCTTTTGCCCACGTATTCGAGCGCGGAACGCGCCTATAGCAACGCCTACGACGTTTTGATCGCGCACCGAAAGTCGCCTGCGACCTACCTGACCGATCTGATCGGCCTCGCTTCCGACGTCGACATCGTGAATTTCCTGTATGATGCGGAGGATGCGGAACTCGTCGTGATCCTGGTCGGCCCCTCCCAGGAGGCGCTCGAAGAATACCTGCTTTCCGTCTACGAGGCGTACGGCGTCACCGACGGCGTCGGAACCGTTCGCTGGATCGACGGATTCCCCGCCTACGAGTCGGTCGGCGCGAACATGATCGAGGTGATCTTCCATCATGCGTAATCGCAATGTTTTTGGCAAGAAGATCAACCACGTCAGCTTCGTGATCATCCTCGTCGTGCTCTTTCTCGGCGTCATCGGGACCCGTCTCGGAATGCTCGCGATCCTCGAAACGCAACTCTCCGAACTCGAACGCGAACAGGCCGTCCTGCAGGGCCGGATCGACGCGATTCTCATCGAAACGGAAAACCGCACCTATCACGACGTCCTCGACATCATCGACGAACTTCCGATGTCGTTCGATCAGATCGGCATCTCCGACGATCTGTCGATCGCTCGCGGGCTCTCCGAAATCGCGTTCGCAGACTACAACGAAGCGATTCAAAACGATGTCGACAACCCCTTTACGACAGAACTGCCGACGTCCGTCCGGGCGGTTGCGATCACGATCTCGATGACCGTCACCGACGCCTCCCTGATTCCCGATTATCTCGACGCGATCGCCGGACTCGGAAGGATCTTCTATATCGACGCCGTCACGGTCGACTACCTTGATATCGGCGCCTACGTCACCTTGACCGTCTTCACGTTTTACAATGACGTCGACCTTTGACATGAATCACCCGCTGCAAAAACGCCGTTACGTTCCGCACATCGCCAATCGAATCTGAAAGCCAGGGCCGATCGGGGTTTCCCGCACAGGGAGACCGTCCGATCGGCCCGCTTTTTCGTCTTGCGCATCAAAACAGGGTCGGATCAGGGGAAGCGGCGGCGAAATGAAGCGAAATATCGGCGCCGCGCGGTTATTTCCGCTGTCTTCCTTGACGAAACCCGTCCATCGCGTTAAGATGAAGCCAATAGGAGGAATGATGCCATGTTTAAAAAGTTGATGTTGGTCTTCGCAATGTCGCTGTGCTTCACGATGTTCGCGTTCCCGCGCGCCGAAGCCGCCGCCGATCTCGTTTATCCGTTCGATTCGATCACGATCGTATCGGCGTACAAATTCGAGGTCGCGGTCGATGCCGCTCCGGCAACGGAAAGTTTCCTTTACGGCCAGGTTCTGGTCGATGAGGTCCTGACGATTTACGTCGGCGAACTCGAGATGATCCTGGACGAAACCTTATCCTGTGAAAGCATCATCCTGATCGTCACCACCGCGGGCGGCGTCGACGTCTGCCGCTGGATCGTCAACACGTATGGCTGGCTCGGGACCGATCATGAAATGTGGCAGTTCGCTTCCCACATCACGATCGATCCGGCCATCGGCGTCGTCAAAGACATGGTCATCGCGAGTCAAACCGCGACGGTGAACCTGATCGCCGCGGCGACGTACGAGTTCCAGGACAACCTCGGCGCGACCTTCGCGATGGTACCGGGGACGCTGCTCGTCGAACCCGTGCTCGACATCCTCATCGCGGCCTACGCGGGTGGGGGTGCCTGAGATGCGCAAACTCCTCTCCGGGCTCTTTTGCATCGTGATCCTCGCATGCTTCGTCGGTTGCGGTGAAACGACGACGACCGTGCCGGCATCAACGACGGCGGGCCAAACCACGACGACCGTCGAATCCACGACCGAAGCCGAAAGCGAACCGCGCGACGGCGAATCGCTGATCGACGAAATCGTCGCCAAGATCAAAGACGTCTTCGACTAATCGCAATCCTGACGAAAAGCCCGCCACTCCGGTGGCGGGCTTTTCATCAAATATGAAAAAAAGGAGAACTTTATGGACGCAATCAGAGCAGAGGAATTGAAACGGATGCGGTCGGCGACCCGGGAAGCGAACCTGGCGTTCACGCCCGGCCCCGGTCGGCCGATTTCCCGCCTGGAGGACGAATGGGGAAGATACAAATACGCCGTCCTCGAACGCTCGCAACGGGCTTATGACGCGATCCGCGATCTCCTGAAGGACAAGGATGGATACCCGGTCGTCGAATTCTATCGGCTCATCGACGAAGCCGCGACGGCCGAACCGGTCGCGTCGGTCCGGGCGAACGCCGCCCAGCATGTCTGGGGACATTTCAAGAAACGCGTCCCCGCCGATGAGAAACGGGCGTTCGTCGACATCGTCGGACGGTATTTGACCGGGAAAATCCCGATCGGCGACGTGAAGGACCATCTTTGGTCGCTTGCGCTCCGCTACGACGAACGGCATTTGCGGGATGCATATTATTTCATCGGCCTTTGAAGCGCCGCGCGACAACCATGTCGCGCGGTTTTTTTAAAAAAAGCCCGGAGATGAAGTGAACCCCCTTGGGAGACCACTTCAGCAACGGGCTTTTTTCATGATCGATACGTGTCGGCGTCGGGAAAGTTCTTCCACTTCCCGCCGTTGATCCGATGCAGTTCTTCGGTGATGTGGAGCCACTTTCCGGTTGATTCGCGTTTTGGATAGAACTCGTAGTACAAGCCGTCGATGTAGGTCGTGAAGAAACTCACGTCGGTACACATCCCCCAGGTCGGGAGCTGGTCGGTCGACAGATGAAGAAGACATGGTTCGCCACCCTTCGTACCTTCGTACGTCAACCCGAGGCGGCTGATCGTGAGGATTCCTTCACCGGCGATCTCGGAGGTCTTGAGGTCCTTCAAGACGTCGTATTCCGGCATCACGCCGAGCTTGACCTTCTCAGAGAGAACATACTGCGGGTCGGCATTAATCGCGCGGTAGGCATTCCGCCGTTCGAGGTTGATCCACTTCACCGGCGTTTCGGGGATCACGCAGGAGGCATCGAGGGGAATGAGGTCGTAATAGTCGTTTACCGTCGCGCCGTTTCCACAATGCGCGCAGCGGATCACGTTGCCAACGCCTTTCATCGTGAATTCATGTCCGCATTTCGGGCACCAGTAGAGCAGGTTGTGCATGTTCTTGGCGAACTCGCCATGACCGTCGTATGGGACCCGCGCGGTCTTGTTCCAGTCGTAGTCGTCGTGTTTGATCGCCTGATCGACGGCGAGCTGGATCTCGCTTTCGGTCATGCCTGCGAGGTCCTCCGGCTTGAACAACTCCGAAATCGTAACGTCGACACGCCCCGGACGGTCGTCGAGGCAGTACTTCGTGTTCGTCAGGTATCCGCCCTCGATGTGCGACATCAGGACGGGCACCTTGAAGTGCTTCAGGAGTTTGCCGGTACCGACCGCCGCCGGCTGGTTGGTTCCGGAGATCGAGCTCATCCCTTCGGGGAAGAGGATGATGCGGCCGCCGGTGCGGAGGACGCGGGCGATTTCCCTGATCGCATAGATCTCGGGGGTGAAGTTCTTCTTGGGAATGACCTGCAGGATGTGGAAAACGCCGCGCAGGTGAGAGCGGAAGAATTCGTTGTACCCGGCCACATAGTTGAGCCGATGCGGCAGGAAGGCGACGCCGGTATACAAATAGTCGACCCGCGAAGCGTGGTTCGAGATGACGATGTAGGGACCCTTGTAGTCCTTCGGGTCGATTTTGTAGGTATAATGGACGTTGTACTTCGGCAACATGAACCATTTCCAGATCTGGGCGAGCAGCAGATAGATCAAAGCCGGAGGCTTACGGATATGACGGCGGGCAAGGCGTTCCTGCAGGGTCGGTTTCGGTTTTCTCATGGGGTCCATCCATTCTGTCGGATCTTGACGCAATCCGCAATCGATTATAATACAGAACCGTTTTGATTTCCATCGATTTTCGCAAGGTTCGGCGCAAATCAACGAGGAAACTGGTACAATGGAAGCGAACGGAAAGCGCGGTGACGCCGATGGACAAAAATCCGATGGACATAGAACGGGAAGCGATGGTCGAAACCCAGCTGGTCGACCGCGGCATTTCCGATCGCGCCGTGCTCGACGCGTTCCTTCAAGTGCCGCGGCATCCGTTCGTCCTTTCCCCCGACCGCGACTGGGCGTATGGCGACCATCCGCTGTCGATCGGATTCGGTCAGACGATCTCCCAGCCGTACGTGATCGCGCTCGCACTCTCGGCCGTTAGCGCCGCGACGGCATCCGCCGTTTTGGAAATCGGCACCGGTTCCGGCTATCAGACGGCGCTTCTCGCCACCCTCGCCAAAGCCGTGCGGACCGTCGAACGGATCGGCGTGCTCGCCCGTCGTGCCCAGGAAACGCTCGATCGTCTCGGGTATGCGAACATCCGTTACCGCATCGGAAACGGCGTCCTCGGCTGGGCCGAAGGCGCCCCCTACGATGCGATCGTCGTCAGCGCCGCGGCGCGGACGATCCCGCCAGCTCTCGTCGCCCAGCTTGCGATCGGCGGTCGGATGGCGATCCCGCTCGGCGACGGTTTCTCCCAAAAGCTCACCCTCATCAAAAAAACGCCGGATGGTATCACGACGGAACCCCTCTGCGATTGCCGATTCGTCCCGCTGATCGACGCCGAATGAGACCGGGCATATCCGTTGCATGCGTTCGTCCGACATGATATAATCCTCGCGAAAGGACTGATTCCATGCGATTGATTACGCTCTTTGCCGTACTTGCGTTCGGCTTCTCGCTTTCCGCCTGCTCCACGTCCTCCGATTCTCCCGTCCTCATTTCCGCCCGCGAAGGCAAGGCGATGCTGGACGCGGATGACGAGATCATCCTCGTCGATGTCCGTACGCTCGAGGAATACCAGGAAGCCCATATCCCCGGAGCGATCCTGCTTCCGCTTTCCGATCTGGCCGTCGACGCGGCATCCGCACTCCCCGACAAGGACGCCAAGATCATCCTTTACTGTCGCAGCGGAAACCGTTCCGCTCAGGCGGCGACGATCCTCGACGGACTCGGCTATACCAAGGTCTACGACATGGGCGGCATCATCGACTGGCCCTATGCAACGACGACAGAATAGAAAAGCGATCCGCACCGGATCGCTTTTTTTGATCAATGGTCTTGGCGAAAGACAGCCATCGTCGCCTGAATGCTTTCTTTGACGTCTCGTCCTCCCGAAAAGCCAAGTTCACCATAATGGAGATCGCGCGCTAACCGTTCGAAATCGATTGAGAAATCCTGCGACAAAATATCGCCCATCAGCTTCCCGTGGTCCAGTCCGGCCTCGCGTCCCTGTTTCCGATACTTCCGGTCGATCGCCCGGCCGCCGATCGCGGCGATCCAGGCGGGAATCCCGAGAACCTTCTTCTTGACGCCGATGCCGGCGAGCATGAGTTGTAAAATCTCGCGGTAGGAAAGATTCTCCTTCCCCACCGGATATCCGCGCCCGTTGGAGCCGTTATAAGCGGCGGCGACGATCGCCTCGGCGACTCCCGAGACGTCGATGCAGGCGGTGATGCCCCCCGCAGGCAGAAACGCCGCGGGATACTTCGCGAACGGATCGAGGAAGAATTCCTTCCACAGCGGCAGTCTCCCCGGCATCGTTCCGAAGATGAACGGAAGTTCGAGGAACATCACGTCGAAGTCGCCGGGAACGCCTTGCCTGCGGAGCGTTTCCTCCTGTTCGACGCGGGCCTTGACATACGGATGGTGCGCCGCGAGGATGCCGTCCCGCATCCGGTCGAAATGGGTGAAGTACGAATTGAGGACGACCACCCGAGCGATTCCCGCACGCCGGGCGGCGGCGACGATCTTGTTCGCCTGGACGACGAGTTTCTCATGGAAGAAGGCATTCGCGGGAGCGTTCGGGACGACCCGGTCGTCGGGACCGAGGGCGTAGACGAACGTGTCGTACCCATGTCCGGAAAACAACTCTGATACATCGTCTTCGGTCATCGCGAACAGGTCTCCGAAGCGGATCCCGATTTCCTGCGGATACCAGCCCGACAGGTCGATCTCGCGGGGCAGGGCGACGGCGTCGACCGCGACCCCTTCGGACAGAAACTTGAGGGCCGCGTGATAGCCGAGAAACCCGGTTCCGCCGGCAATCAGGACTTTTTTCACGTCGTGGATCATGTTGTCTCGCCTCCGACGGATGCGGCCGCCATCGCCAGATAACGATCGATGTTTTTGCGGTTGTCGAGACGTTCCGCTTCCGTGAGGGTGCGGACGATGCGCATCGGGTTGCCGATCGCGAGCATCTGCGTTGGAACGGTCTTTCCGGGCGGAACGAGCGTGCCCGCGCCGACCATCGCGCCGGATTCGACGACGGCACCGTCAAGGAGGATGCTGCCCATCCCGATCAAAACGTCGTCACCCACGGTGGCGCCGTGGATGATCGCGCCATGGCCGATCGTGACGCGCTTGCCGATGAGCGTCGGCCGATCCGCGTTCACGTGGATCACGGCGTTGTCCTGGACGTTCGTGTCTTCGCCGATCGTGATCGGCGCCATATCGCCGCGGATCGTCACATGATGCCATATGTTGCATCCCCTGGCGAGGGTGACATCGCCGCTGACGACGGCCGTCGGAAAAACGATCGCGGAGGAATCGATGTTCGGATGACCATAGACGGTATGGATGACGGACATGGGTGTGCCTCCTAGAGGCGCGCGCCGGCGGGTTTGAGCGCAAGCGTCGCGAGATAGACGGGGATGTGCCGATCGAGCGGCTCGTCCCAACCGGAAAGATCTTCATAGAAACCGATGAGATGGAAACCGGCGGCCGTCTGTCCGCCGATCTGGTCGGCAAGCGAGTGGCCGAACTCCACCGGTTCGCAGGCGTCGAGACGTTTCTTCAGTTCGTCGGGAGGAAGTTGATCGAGATCGGAATAGGGGATCTTGTATCGCACCGATAATGCCCCGGTCGTTTCCATCAACGCTTCATCAAAGATGTAGGCGACGGGGTTCATGAACCCGGCCGCAAGCCTTCCGCCTTTCTTGAGAACCCGATAGGCTTCGCGCCATACCGGCTTGACATCGGCGCAGAACACGTTGGAAATCGGGTGGAAGACGTAATCGAAACTTTCATCAAGAAACCGCGAAAGATCGCGCATGTCGCCTTCTTCGAGACGGATGGACAATTGTTCGCGTCTGGCGACTTCGGCGTCACGCGAAAGCTGCGCCGGCGAATTGTCGATGACCGTAACGATCGCGCCGAGGGCGGCGAACAAAGGCCCCTGCTGCCCGCCGCCGGAAGCGAGGCACAAGAGCTTTTTTCCGGCAAGCGCGGGAAACCAGTCGCCGGGCATCGGTTTGGTCGGCGTGAGCAAAAGCTCCGCGGTCCCCTTGCGGGCGGCGTCGACGATCGCCGCCGAGACCGGGACGGTCCATTTGTTGCCGATCTTGACTTCGTGGTCCCACGCTTCGCGGTTGTGTTTCAGCCAGTCCATAATACTCATTTCCTTTCTATCGCCCTACGTTCAAATGAAGATGCCGATCAGAACGATGATGATGAGGTGTGCCGGATAATAGACATAAAAGAACCATTTGTTGAAGCGACCGCGCGTGCCGTCGTAGAACCCGATCGGGATCAGCGATGCGAGCGCGAGCCACTGGTACCAATTCTCGAATACGTGGATCTGACTGCCGTTGGCGATCCCGAGCAGTTCCGGAAGCGGCCAGTCGATGAAGACGGCCGACAAGAGGACGAACCCGATCGTGCGCAGCGAGAGCGAATCGATCATCCCGAATAGGACGATCAACAGAATCCCATATGCCCCGTATGACGTATGAACCCATTCGGCGAATACCAGGATCGGCAGGACGGCGAGGTATCCGTACCACTTCTTCGTCGCGAATGCCATGAGCGCGAACAGACCGAAGACAAGCGGCAGGAAGACGTTTGCCTGAAGAAAGAAGTTGATCCCGAACGCAAACCAGACGACGGCCATCACCGCTTCCGAGATCGCCGCGCCGAGCAGCAACTGAAGGATATAACGCTTGATATCATGGGTATGGCGAAATCCTTCCGCGATCATCAGGGCGAACAGCGGATAGGCGAGACGGCCGATGATGCGGCAGACCAGCCGGGCGGTATCGTCGACGACGAGGAATGCGCCGACATGGTCGATCGTCATCGTGACGATGGCGATCCACTTGATCCACTTCATGCTCACAAGACGCCATCCTCGGCAACCGTCATGTCGTCCAGCCGCATCAGATGGTTGTACTTTCCGATCGGCGCGACATAGGCGAACCCGTGTTCCTCATACATCTTGATCGACCCGGTATACTGTGGTTTCGCAACGCCGGGGACGAGCAGCGGGAACGCTTCGACGATGCCCCCGCCCGCGGCGCGGATCGACAGAAGCGCTTTTTCGAGAAGCAGTTTCGAAAGGCCTTCGCGACGTCGTTCCTTGTCAACCACGAAACAGGTGATCCGCCAGGAAGGCTTGAGCGCTTCGGGAATCACCAGCTTGATGTAATCGCGCATCCGATCGAACGCGGAAAACTCTTCCGCCCTTCCAAACTGGCACCAGCCGATCGGATGGTCTCCGTCGTACAGCAACAGCCCGGACGCTTTTCCGGAATTCACTAGATCATGATGCATCGTCTTCCTGCCGGTTTTCGTGGATTTGATGAATTCGGACATCGTCATCCGATGATAGACGCACCAGCACCCGCCATGCATGCCGTTATGTCGCTCGAACAACCGTTCAAAATCCGGCCAGGTCGCCGGTGACAGCGATTTTGTCTCGAACATGGCGATTCCCCCTTACCTCGGTCGATAGTTCCATTATAGCATTCCTGCGGCAATTTGTCGGCGTCGATCGAAAAAGGGATGTCGATCGACATCCCCGGTCCGCCGCGGACGGCGTTATTTATGCGTTTCCTTAAAATTCAGGATGTGTCCCATCTTTTCCATTTTCGTCCGCATGTAGAATTCGTTCTTCTCGTTGTGGTTGAGCTGGATCGGAACGCGGTTCGCGATCTCGATGCCATAACCCGATAATCCCTTGATCTTGAGCGGGTTATTCGTCATCAGACGGATTTTTTTCACCCCGAGGGCGGATAGCATCTCGGCGCCGACGCCGTAATCGCGCAGATCGTCGGGAAAGCCGAGCGCAAGATTGGCTTCGACCGTGTCGAGACCGCCGTCCTGGAGCTGATAGGCGCGGATCTTGTTGATGAGGCCGATCCCGCGGCCTTCCTGGCGAAGGTACAGGATGATGCCCCTTCCGGCTTTTTCGATGCGCCGCATCGCGGTATGAAGCTGTTCGCCGCAGTCGCAGCGTTTCGATCCGAAGGAATCGCCCGTCAGGCATTCCGAATGGATGCGGACGAGCGTCGCGCCTTCGGCGGTCACATCGCCCTTGACGAGCGCGACATGGTGTTCGCCGGTCAGGCGGTTGACGAAACCGACCATCTCGAAGGTGCCGTACTTCGTCGGCATCTTGGCGGCGGCGATGCGTTCCACAAGGATGTCCGTGGCGCGCCGATGCCGGATCAGTTCGGCGATTTCGAGAACGTCGAAGGTTTCCTCCGCTTTCGCGAGTTCCGCGTAGGTGAGCGAGCGGCCGTCTTGATCGACCATTTCATAGAGAAGTCCGACGGCCGGCGCGGCCGCAAGCCGGCAGAGATCGACGATCGCCTCCGCCGGCGCGGCGCGGCGCAGGACGCCGCCGTTCTTCGAGGAAACGACTTGGAATTCGCCGCCCATGCGGAACTGTTCGGGGGCTGCCCCGGGGGCGACGAGCGCGCGGATCAGCCGGGCGAGGCGGACGGGCGGGGGTTGTTGATCGCCATCGCGAGCGCTCATGTTGACGAAATCGGTGTCATACTCGAGCGCGGCGTTTTTCCGGATGCCGGTCAAAACGCCGAACTCCTCGTAACCGAGGACGATCGAGGGCATGATCCGAAACGGACAGAACGCGCCGATGCAGCCGCTGGCGTCGGACTGCGAAGCGATCGCCGCATAATGGCAGACGTCGTCGGGCGAGCCCTCGTCCGTCAAAACGATTTTACCGCCTTGATTCAGGATGTCGAGTGCGGCTGTGACATTGAGTCGGTTGAACATGATCTCAGGCTCCTTCTAATGTAGGTTCGACGGGATTTGCGGGGACGGCTTCGAGGATGAGGTCCGCACCGGCGGTGATGCGCCGCACGAAGCGGAGTTGCGCCGCTTCGGCGATGGTCGCAAAGCCGCGTCCGCCGACCGCCGGCTTGGCCGTTTCGCCGCCGATCACGATGGGCGCGACGGTGACGAAGACGAGGTCGAACAGTCGCTGTTCGATGAAGGAGAAATGGACCGTTCCGCCGCCTTCGACGAGAATCGACCTGATGCCGATTCCCTTCAGCCGGATCAATGCTTCGCGGAGACCTTCCGGCGAATGGGGATCGGGGATGCCGATCACGACGACGCCGAGGCGCTCGAGCGCGACTTTACGGACGGGATCCGCATCCTTTCGACAGATGACGATGGTCCATGCGGTCGAAACAAGATGCAAAAGCGGCTCGTCGAGCGGAATCCGGAGTTGCGAATCGAGGATGATGCGGGCGGCGTCATGGCCTTTCCCGTTGGCTAGACGCGTCGTCAGCCGCGGATGGTCGGCAAGCACCGTGTTGATGCCTACGAGAATGCCGTCGTGGCGATCGCGCAGGCGATGGACGAAAGCCATCGACTGCGGTCCGGAGATGTATTTTGAATCCCCGGTGCGGGTGGCGATTTTGCCGTCGATCGACATCGCGAAACTGAGGGTCACGAACGGGAGCGTCCTTGCCGTCTTGATGTTTGCGTATTGCTTCATGATCTTCCGCATATCGATGCCCCTTTCGTCGAAGGTTCAAGTTGATGATATCACAAGCGCGCGCCGTCGACTCCGCCGACGCTTTTCAATCGTCGTTTCGGTCGGTTCGGTCGCGCCCGGGTTCAATGCCGATGCCGCTTGTGGACGTAGCGCGACGTCATCAGCCGCAACAGGCCGGCATAGTCGACATGAAACGCAAGGACGTCGCCGACATGATGTCCGGTGTCTCTGAGATCAACGATGAGGTGGTCGCTCGAGGCTCCGATGATTCGGATGCGGGCATCGATCGGCGTCAGATTCGCCGCTTCGACGTCCTGACGGCCGATCGCGAGGATGCCGCGATGCATCAACCCGCGGTCGACGATGTCGGGGTGTTCCCCAAACGAATTCATTCCGATCTTGCCTTGCGGGAAACTCGGTTTGACCGCGGCCTCGACGAGTTTCGCGTAAAGCGTGAACGCGTCGCGGTGCATCGCGGGAAGCGGATTCCCATAGGCGGTCTCCCGCCCGAAGAAAACCGCTTCGCCGATGCGGAGGCCGTTGATGTCCGAGGGTATCGTGTGTGTGCCGAGGAGATGGACGGAGGACGAGTTTCCTCCCGAGACGATCGGTAGTTTCAGACCGAGTTCGCGCTCGATCGTTTTGGCGATGTCGACGAGCGCGCCGAGATTGACCGCATCCGGGATCACGCCGCCGTAACAAGTGAGATTCGTGCCGATGCCGGCGAGCCGGATGCCGGCGGTGCCGGCGGTCGCCGAAACGACCGGCAGGTACGCGCTCTCGTGCCAGATGCCCTCACGCAAGTCGCCGACATCGAACATGAGGATCACGTCGTGGATCTTGCCCTGCTTCACGGCCGCCGCCCCGAGGGCGCGGATGGTGTCAATCTCGGAGTTGAGCGAGAGGTCCGCGTCACGGACGACGCGGGAGGCTTCCGATGCCATCGGCAGACGCATCAGCGCCTTCGGGAGCGGAATGTCGCGGAAGCGGATCAGGTTTTCGATCCGCGAGTCGGCGAGATGCGAGAATCCGGCGCCGGCCAGCCGGCGGACGGTCATAACGTCGCCCGCCAGGACTTTGACGACGAGAAAGACGCGATCGATGCCGTCGGCGCGACAGGCGTCGACGATCGTTTTCGCGTTTTCTTCCAGTTTCGCCAGATCGATATCAAGACGTGGGTACATCATTGCACTTCCCGTCCGATGCTATGCATCAAGAGTGCGAGCGCCGCACCCGGATGGGTGCCGGCGATGGCGCCGGCAGCGGCGAACACGTAATCCCGGTCGATGAGGAGCTGTGCCGTCGGCGGCGGATAGAGCCGTTTTCGGTCATCCGTCGCGATCATCTCGGAAAGCATCGAAAGACCGTGGGGAAGACGCGCGAGCGCACCGCCCGTGCCGATCACGGAGCGAACCGCGGTGAGGTCCTTTCCTTCGGCGACAGTAATCTTGCCGGTCGTTCCGAAAGCATCGACGAAACGTCCGGCATGTCGGTCGAGGGCGATGCTGAGGGCGAACTGTGCGAGTCGCTCGACGAGCAAAACGTGCATGCTTCCCGGAATCGGGGGATAGGTTTCAAGCAATCGAGCGAGTTCCGCGGCGCCGATGCCGAGGTCGCGGGCGAGGCGGTCGATGCCGATCGCATCGATCAGATTCTGACGGTTGACGTAGACGCCGAGATCGCCCTCGACCGTCCGTTTCGCAAACGGTTCGGGCGCGATCGCGCGACTCGAGGCTTCGGCGCCGCCGGCCGTGACGGAATGAATGTCCGTCGTCGCCCCGCCGATGTCGGCGACGACCAGATCACCGATCGTCTTTTGCAAAAGGAGCGCCGCGTTCATGACCGCACCGGGCGTCGGGAGAATCGACCCGCCGATCCGATCGCGGATTTTTTCCATGCCGGGAGCGCGGATGATGTGGCGTTCGAAGACGTCCTGGATGATGCGCCGCGCGTCCTCGACGCGAAGCTGGTCGATCCGCGGATAGACGTTTTCCGCAATCGTCAGCCAGCGCTCCACCCCGTGTTCCTGAAACGCCTTGATGACGGCGTCCCGGGCATCGATGTTTCCCGCGAAAACGACGGGAACGTCGAGACGAAGCGCCGCGATCGCCGCGGCATTCAGCGTTGCCGTTTTCCGGTCGCCATGGTCGACGCCGCCGGCGATCATGATGATATTGAGTCCAAGCGCGCGGATGCGGGCGAGATCGACGTCGTCGAGCAGACCCGAGGTGACGAGTTTGAGATTCGCGCCGGCGCCGAGCGCCGCTTCCTTCGCGGCGCGCGCGGTCATGTCGTGGACAAGTCCGTGGACGCTCATCTTGAGTCCGCCTGCGGCGCTCGAGCAGGCGAATGTCTCGCGTGCTTCGATCTTGTCGGTGCCGAGTCGGGCGCAAAGATCCTGGATCGCCTGTTCGAGGCCGACGTTGACATCGCCTTGGAGGACGGTCGTCGCGGCCCGCCCCTGGCCGAGGCAGCGCGGACGGCCCGCGATCCCGTCGATCGCCGTCGCCTTCGTCGTGGTGCTGCCGATTTCGGCGACAAGGATGTCGATCTTCATGGTCGTTGCTTTTCCCGGAGGCGGCGGACGAGGAAGGACGCGACATGGATGCCGTGGGTCCCGCGGCCGAACCCGGCGTCGAGTCCTTGCTTCACGGCCAGTTCGGGCGTGACCTGCGTGCCTCCGCCGATGATGAGGAAACGGTCGCGGACGCCCTTCTCGATCGCATAGTCGCAGATTTTCTTCATGTTGCGGTAATGCACGTCGTCATGCGAGATGATCGTCGAAAGCAGGATCGCGTCGGCGTCGGTCTCGATCGCCGCGTCGACCAGCTTGTCGACGGGGACGGAGGTGCCGAGATACTCGCACTGGATCCCGTACTTCTCGATGCCGCCGTGCTTGATGTCGATGATTTCGCGCAGTCCGACGGAATGCTCGTCTTCGCCGACGGTGGCGGCGACGATCTTGATCGGACGGTCTTTCACGAACGCCGTGATTTCCGCGTCGGACAGAAGGTCCGGCGGCGGCGGGATGGTAAGCGTCGCGACGTCGACGTCGAAGGCGTAAGTGCCCTTGATCTGGATGCGCGTGGCTTCCGCGGGATGGAGGACTTCGCGGTGGATGACCTCCACGTCGGAAAGGTTCATCTTCCGCCCGATTTCAAGGGCGGCCGCGGCGGCGATGGCTTCGGCGGCCGGAATCGTCAGGTCGACGACGACGGTTCCGTCGCCGGACCATTGGACCTCGGGACGCAGGATCGAGCCGTCTTGGTATTTCTCGACGTCCTTCATGCGGTGTTCGACGTTGTCTTCGGGATCGAGTTCGTCGACATAGACGATCTTCCGCCGGTCGGCGAAGGTCGATCCGCCGATGAGGACGGAGGGATCGTCTTGTTCGTCGAGCCCGTACTGGGCGACGTTGTTGTCCCCGAAATGGAACGGGACGGGGGCGAAGTAGTCGGGATCGCGGTCGTAGACGGTGCCGGCGCCGATGCCGCCTGACACCTTGCGGACCATCCCGTCGCCGTTGCGCTCCGGATAGATCCCGGAATCGATGAAGAACCCGGCTTCGACGGCAGCGAAGTATCCGCCCGTCGCGAGCATGTCCTCGAAGAAGAGGACCGCGCGTTCCTTGATCTCGCGGACCCGTTCCTTCATGTAACCGTCGGTGCGGACGGCGACGCAGTCCAACAATCCGTCCATGCCGACGAGCGCCTGCTTCGCGGTATCGCAGGCTTCGATGTTGTACATGTGCCAGGGGACGTTGCGTCCTTCGTCGGGCGTGATCGTCGACTGGATGTCGGCGGACGTCAGTTTCGAAACGACCATGTTGAGAACGTGCGTGACGGTCGCCTCGCGGGTCGAGGACTCCATGTATTTCGTATTCATCTGCGCCCGCATCCGGTAGCCGTCGAACAGGTCGCGGATCGCGACCGCATACGGCAGGTTCAACTTGAGGTCGGGTGCCGGCGACGCCGCCGGCGGAACGGTCGAAAGGGCGATGTTTTCCTTCTTCATCCCCGCTTTGACCGAATAGGCGCTGTTGACGGCGTGCTGGACGAGGAGTTCGGGCATCACGTTCCACGCGACCTTCGCGGTCGCGTTGGCGTTGTGCGCCCCGTCGATCTGCAACATGTCCGCGCCGGCCATGATTTTCTTCGATTCGGCTGCGTCGACGAACGATCGCACCATGTTGATGTTGCGGTAGAGAACGTTGTACTGCGGGTCCTGATGAGCGCCGTTGACGCCTTCTTCGGCGTACATCACGGCGATTTCGGGTCCGGCGACGCCGGAAACGTAGGAATGGAAGTTGATCGGTCGGCCCACTTCGTCCTCGATCGCATCGAGCGCCTTGCGGGAAGCGCGGACCTGCTTGCGCGTGATCGGCACACCGCCGACGCCCTGCGGCGTCCCCTCGATGAGACCGTCGAAATGAGACTGTCCGGCGGTGCGGATGACCATGATGTGGTCGGCCCCGTGCCAGGCGGCCATCCGCATCCGGCGGATGTCGTCCTCGAAGCGGCCGGAGGCGATTTCGGTGGTGATCACCGGCATCGGCTGCGGATCGATGCCGCCGAACGATTTCGCCGCAAGCGGCGCGATCGAACGGCGAAGCGGTTCGGAAAGTTCGGCGTAGGTGCATGGTCCGTACTGCAGATCCTTCGCGGGAATGCGCCAGGTCCATCCGCGGCGGCGCGGTGCGTAGTGTTCGAGATCCCGGAGGAGTTCGCGGACGTCGAGCTTCTTGTCGGCGGCGTTCATCGTTTTCCCCCGAAGGAGGCCGCGACGCGGTCCCATCCTTCATCGGCCAATAATTTCAGGCCGGCGGTGCGGACATCCACGGAATCGATCGTCGCAAGCCGGTAGACGACATGTCCGGCGCCTTTTCCGATCAGACGGCGATCGATCGTCTTGTCGACGATGAGTTTCGCCTCGACATCGGAAAAACCCATGCGGAGAAGCACGGACCGTTCGATCGAAGGCGTCGTATGGGTCTTGGCCAAGGCGATCAGCGGATCGACGGAGCGGTCGGCCAGTTCCCAGAAATACGCCTTGAGCTGTGCATCGGTCAACTGCGCGAGATGTTCCCGCCGCGATGTGAAGTCATCGGGGCGGACCGTTGTTTTGTTCATCGTCATTCCTCCCATGCGACGCCGAGGTCGGTGAGCGCGCGGCGGACGAAATCCGCCGTCGCATTCGTCTCGGCGACGAGATATGCAAAATCGGACCGTTCGATCCGTGTGTGGTCCTTCACCTGGTTCTTGATCGACGAGACACGGATTTTATCGAGATCGAGGTCGACAGCGCGGATCAGGTCGACGCGTTCGGGAAGGATGATCGACTTCCCCGGAATCTCTTCTTCCGGATTTCCGAAACGGATCTCGACACCGTGGCTGCGCGCGAAGGACAGTTGCGCCTGATGATGCTTGCCGGCGCCGGTGTACTCCGTTTCCTGAACGACGATCACCTGGTCCTCGTCCATCGTGCGGGCGAGCGAAAGGGCGGCGGCGAGGGAAACGTTTCCGGCGGGACCGCGTTCGATCCCTTCGAGGATCGTCAGGGCTTCGGTGACGAAGAAAACCTCGCCCTGGTTGACGGTCACGTAACGGTCCGCATAACGAAGCGGGCGCGCCGCCGAACGGGGTACGTCGCTGCGGTCCGGATTGGTCATGAAGGGCATTCCGAATCCGGTATGCCCGGTCGTGAACGACTTCCGGTTGAAGTCGTGGTCGCTCGCCATGTGCAGGCCTTTCAGATTGACGCTCGCGGCGACGATCGGCACGTGCGTCTTCGTCGTTTTGAGGATTCCGCGCGCCGTACCGGTGAGGTTCCCGCCGCCGGCGTTCGTGACGACGACGCAGTCGGGCAGACGGCCGGTCGCGGCGAGGCAATCCTCGACGAGTTCGGCACCGAGGGTCTCGACCCCGGCGACGCCGAACGGGGTGTAAAGCGATGCGTTGAAATAGCCTGTCGTTTCAAGCAGAGACAGGAAGGTATAAAACAGTTCGGGTCCGACCGAAAGTTGCACGACTTCGGCGCCGTATGCTTCGCAAGCGCGCGCCTTTTCGATGATTTCGGGTTGTCCGACGCCGCGGCCGTCGTAGCACTCCTGGATGACGATGCACTTGAGTCCGTATTTCGCCGCCTGGGAGGCGACGGCGGCGCCGTAGTTGCCCGAGGTCGCGGCGATCACGCCGGCGAATCCGAGTTCCTTGGCGCGGTGGCAGGCGATCGAGGCGCGACGGGCCTTGAAGCTGCCCGAGTCGTTCTGCGCCTCGTCCTTGATGAAGATGCGCGCGCCTTTTTTCTGTGCGGCGATGCGGCGGACGAGTGCCGTCATGTTCGACAGTTCCTTGAGCGGGGTCGACCCGACGCCGTGTTTCTTCTGAATGTCGCGAATCCGCGCGAGGTCGTATCCGGTGTCTTCCATCATGCGTTCGTAGTCGAAGCCGATCGATCCCGTTTCGTAGCGGGAGTAGTCGATTCCGACGGAGGTTTTCATGATCTCGTTTTTGCGCCTGAGGACCGCGGCGTAGGAGTCGTCGCGCTTCATCGTCTTTCACCATAAAGCGTCGAAAGGACGATCCGATCGATTTCCTGCAGTTCGGGAACAAAAACGCCGAAATCGTGGCGGTAGCTCGGTTCGACCGTCTCAAGCGTCCCGTGTTCCGTCCGTCCGGTGACGGTGCGGATTTCGACCGCTTCGCCGATCTCCGCGTCCGCCGTCAAAAAACCCTTGACCCAGAGTTCGAACGGCACTTTGCGCGTATCTTCCGGAAGGTTCTCCGCCCGGTCCGCGGGCGCGAGGAGGATCCGGTGGATGCGGACCCAGGTTCCCATTTTCACCATATCACTCACCGGCTTCGATCCGAACGCGGACGTCGCCCATGATCGCCCGCGGAACAGGAAGGTCGAGCATCGTTTTCAGTCCCGGCCGGGCGTTGATGACATGCGGAATCATGTTCACGCAAATCGCGATCGTGCCGATCCCGCCGTCGATTTCCGGCGTGATCGCCATCGCGACGTTCGGATGACCGTGGATATCGATATAGTCGCCGGTCTCGACGTTTCCGAGTTTCGGTTCGATCTGCTGGGGATGACGCATGTCGATCGCGCATCTTCCGTCCACATACCCCTGGGCGGTCATGTCGACGCCGGCGACGTCGCCGGCGGCGGCGAATCCGTAGGATGATTTGCGGTCGGTCTTCGTCACGATCGGCGCCATTTGCTGCTCAAAACGTTCTAACTTCCAACCGAGCGCATCCGCCATCATGCGGGAGGATTCGCGAAATCCGACATGTCCGGCGATGGTGCCGTTGCGATGCTTTTCTTCAAACGATGCGACGGTCAGTCCGACGCCCTGTTCCTCCATCACGGTCTCGCCGAACGGCGACAGGCTGTTGATGCGAGAAACGCGGATCGATGCGACGTCCGCCATCACGCCCGTGAGCATGACGACGAGCAAGTCCATCATCACGCCGGGATTGATGCCGGTTCCCAGTACGGTAACGCCGTTTTCCTTTGCGATGCGGTCCATTTCGCGTGATAGCTCCGGTTCCCGGGCGATGGGATAGGCCATCTCCTCGGCGGTCGAGATGACGTCGACGCCGCGTTCAAGAAGCCATTTGATCTTGGGGAACGCCTTTGCGGTGAAGGAATCGGTGCAGAGGAGCGCAAGGTCGCAGGAACGCGGCGGGACGACTTCGGCGATGTCGGCTTTGACGACGACGTCCGGGTGTGTTCCGCGGTCGATCCCGAGGATCGTGTACATGCTTTTTCCAACATAGGCGGGATTGCGGTCGCAGACCCCGGTGATTTCGAATCCCTGCTTCGAGAGGATCAGCCGGGCCATGCCCGACCCCATCGCGCCGAATCCCCAGATCGCGATCTTGACGAATTCTTTTCTCATCGGGACCACCTCATCCGCGGGGACGAAGCGTCGCCAGCATCACGGCTTTGATCGTGTGCAAACGGTTCTCCGCCTCATCGAAGACGACCGACCGGGACGATTCGAACACGGCTTCGGTGACTTCGATCCCGTTCATTCCGTACTTTTCCCCAACCGCCAGTCCGACCACCGTGTCACGATTGTGGAACGCGGGTAGACAATGCATGAAAACGGCGTCTTTGTGCGCATACCCCATCGCTTTCTCGTTCACTTGATACGGTGACAGGAGAGCGATGCGCTCGGCCCAGACGGCTTCGGGTTCGCCCATCGAGACCCAGACGTCGGTATAGACGACGTCAGCGTCACGGAGGCCTTCGGAGACCGATTCGGTCAAGGTGATCTGCGCGCCGGTTTCCCGGGCGATCGCGCGGCAACGCTCGACGAGCTGTTCTTCGGGCCAGAGTTGCTTCGGCGCGACGGCGCGGAAATCGAGCCCGAGCTTCGCGGAACCGATCATGAGCGAGTTCCCCATGTTGTTGCGGGCATCGCCCATATAGGCGAAACGAACCCCCTTCAGATGACCTTTCTGCTCGCGGACGGTCAGAAAGTCGGCGAGGATCTGCGTCGGGTGGTAGCGGTCGGTGAGACCGTTCCAGACGGGGACCCCGGAGAAAGCGGCGAGGATTTCGACGGTTTCCTGCTTATAGCCGCGGTATTCGATGCCGTCATACATGCGCCCGAGGACCCGGGCGGTATCCTTCACGGTCTCCTTCTTGCCCATTTGCGAACCGGTCGGTCCGAGATAGGTCGCGTGCATGCCCAGATCGAAGGCGGCGACTTCGAACGCGCAGCGCGTGCGGGTCGAGTCTTTTTCGAAGATCAGGGCGACGTTCTTGCCCTCGAGATGACGGTGCGGAATGCCGCGTTTCTTCTCGTCCTTGAGCGACGCGGATAGATCGAGGAGATATATGATCTCCTCCGGCGTGAAATCGAGCAGCGTAAGAAAACTCCTTTGATATAGATCCATGTTTTTCATGATGGGTCATCCCTTCTATTGGTTGTCCATGCGGTAAAACGGCATGCTCATGCAGCGGGGGCCTCCCCGTCCGCGCGAAAGTTCGCTCGAGGGGATCGCGTTGATCTTGACCCCGTTCTTGACGAGGATACTGTTGGTGACGTGGTTGCGCTGGTAGACGATCACTTCACCGGGCGCGATGGCAAACGTGTTCGCGCCGTCGTTCCACTGCTCACGGTCGGAGGCGACGACATCGTCGCCGCCGCACGGGATCATCGTCACATGCCTGCCGAGATACGTTTCGAGCATCGCTTTGAGCGGGCGTTCGATCGGCTTCACCAATAGTTTCCCGTACGAATCGGGGTTCTTCGTGAGTTCGAAAACCTTGAGCGTGTGGTTCAGTTCGTTGTGGATCGTGAACTTGTCGACGTCGACCTGCGTCAGGACGGTGTCCAGATGCATGAACGATCGGCTCTTCGGAATGTCGAACGCAACGATTTTCTCGTATTTCGTCGGATTTCCGTAGAAGAGATTCTTCGCCAGTTTCTCGATCGCCGCCGGATGGGTCCGCTGGCTGACGCCGACCGCGAGGATCGTCGGCGTCAGCAACAGGATGTCGCCGCCTTCGATCGTCGAGGGCAGGTCGCGCCGGTAGTAGAACGGTGGCTTCGGATTGCCGTAGACGGGATGATGGTTGAAGATGTATTCGCCGTAGATCGTTTCCCGGCTGCGCGTCGATGCGAACATGCGGCTGACCGCGACGCCCGATCCGATCACGCTGAACGGGTCGCGCGTGAAATACAGGTTCGGCATCGGATCGGTGACGAACGGATAATCGCGGATGTGGTCGGACAGGGTGCGCTTGACGAAATTCGGCATGTCGAGTTTTTTGATCCCCGCCATCGTCCGTTCGACCATCGTCTTCGTGGATTGGATCGAGAGCAGGAATTCGGCGATGACGGTCGACAGCGTTTCGCTCGTCACGTTCGCTTCGGCGATGAACTGGTGGACGAAGCGGGTCTTGACCGCGGGATCCGTGTCCAGCGCCGCGGCGACGAGGTCGGAGAGATACAGGACCTCGACGCCGTGGTCGATGAGGACCTTGGCGAATGCGTCGTGCTCCTGGACGGCGAGATCCAGCCAGGGGATATCGTCGAACAGCAGTTCGTCGAGCCATTTCGGGGTCAGGTTTTCTAGTTCGATGCCCGGTCGGTGGAGCACCACCGTCTTCAGTCTTCCGATTTCCGAATTCACGTTCAGGATCGACATGATGTTCCTCCTTTAAAGGCGGATCTGCGGACGTCGGTTGACGACGGCCACGATCTCGCCGTGACGCTTGTAGACGCGCGGCAGCCGATCGGTGAAGGCGCATGTCGCGTGGTAGTTGTTGGTTCCGATCCAGCCGCAGTACGCTTCGAGCGGGATATGCGGACCGATCAGTTCGACGCGCGTCCCCGGTTCGACGGATTCGTCAAAGACGACCATCGCGTAATCCATGCAGACGCGTCCGACGACCGGGGCGTAGCCTCCGTTCAGCCACACGCGGCCGTTTTTGAGGCGTCGGTCATATCCGTCCGCATAGCCGATCGGCATGGTGCCGATCGTCGTCTCGGCGGTCGTTTCGTAGGTTCCGTTGTAACTCACCTTGGAATGCGGCGGAACCGTCTTGACCTGGACGATCTTGGTATAAAGCGACAGCGACGGTTTCAGTTCGAACGGAAGCCCGTCTTTGATGGCCGCCGTCGGCGCGATGCCGTTCAGGAACAGCCCGAGCCATACCGCGTTCACGCCGGCAGGCGTTTCCTTGAGGCTGCCGGCGCTGTTGGCGAGATGAATCAAGAGGCCGTTTGTGTCGATGCCGCGGATCATCGTCTCGAAACGGTCCAACTGCATGCGGTAATAGGTCTCGTCTTCTTCCTCCGCGGTCGCAAGATGCGAATAGACGCCCGAAAGATGGAAATGCGGGCTTTCCCGAATCAACCTCACCGCATCGATAAACTGCGTCTTTTCGGCGATGCCGAGGCGGTTCATGCCCGTATCGATCTTGATCTGCAGCGAAACGGGTTTTCCCTGGGGATGGGACAGCGCGTTCTTCAGCCAGTGGAAACTGTATGCCGTGATGGTAAGGTCGTACTCCGCGACGACGGGAAGATCGCGCACATCGACCGATCCGAAGACAAGGATCGGCTCATGGATTCCGTTCTCGCGCAGTTCGATCGCTTCATCGATCGTCGCGACCGCGAAAAGGCGGACGCCGGCTTCGCGGAGAGTCCGCGCCACCATCACCGCGCCGTGGCCGTATGAATCGGCCTTGACGACGGCGATCACTTCGAGGCCGTCATAAAAATGCCGTTTCAGATTGACGACGTTCTGAAACACGGCATCGAGATCGATTTCGATGAACGTATCGCGATAATAGGACATGGCATCACCCGCATTCGTTGCTTTCATTATATCATACAAACGCTTTCACTTCATCCCTAAAAAGGGATGCAAGCGATTTTCATCGGATCGGTCGCGATCGAACGTGGTCAAAAAGAAAAATCGCCAATTAAGGCGATTCTTTCCGTTTATGTCAGACAATTCAGATGTTTCCGGAAGCCCACACCTCGATGAACGCGGTGAGTTCGGCGAAGTCGGGACTCTTCGCGTTGCGGACATAGAATCCGCTCGTCGCCATGCCGGTGAGGAGCGCTTCTTCGGGATCGAGGCCGAGCAGAAGACCAAGGACGTAACCGGCGTTGAAGTTGTCGCCGGCGCCGGTGGTCAGTTTCGGCTTGTCGCAATAGGGTCCGAACGCTTCGCGGTAGATGCCGTTCACGCAGGTGGCGGATCGATCCACCGGATGGACGACGACGGCGTCGATCCAAAGCCGGCGATAGATCGCTTCGGTGACTTCCTTGAGCGTCGGCGTCATCGCGGCGAGCGCGTCCTTCGGGAAGAGCCCGAGGACGCCGGCGACATCGTACGCCTCTTTCTTGTTGAGGCCGAGGACGACGGTGAAGCGGATCGTGAATTTCTTGAGCAGGTCGAGCGCTTCGATGATTTCGACGTTTTCGCGCTTTTCCGGGTCGGCGAGATCGACGAAGAAATACGGCTTCTTCTCCCGCTTCGGCATCTTCGGCAGCAGGTTCTGAAGCATGCTGTTCCAGACGGAGGTCATCGCCGGCAGCATCGACCAGTTGACGGAGGCGAACAGGTCGGCTTCCGAAAGCATCCGGACGAGTTCCGCTTCACCGACCATTTTGAGCAGGCGGGCGTAGGTCACGTCGTTCAGGGAATGCATCTTGCCGAAAAGCAACTTGCCGTCGAGGAATTCGAGCGCGTCGGTGTGGCCGCTGTCGGCGATTGAATGCAACGTGACGTTGTCGGGCATCTTGAACACGCCGTGGATCCCCGGCTCGCCGAGGGCGCCAATGTAGGTGATTGCGGAACCGTGACGCGCCAGCGCATTGCACATGATCGGCCCGTTTCCGCCGAGTTTCTTGGCAACCGGGACCAATTCGACGTTGGTCGACAGGCCGCTCGCCTTCGCGAGACGCGAGGCGAACGCCGAGATCGTTTCGATTCGGGTATACTTGTCGGCGGATAGCCGCTTGTCGACGGGATGGATGATCTCGTCGACGAATCCGTCGAAACCGAGCACCATCTTCAGGCGTTCGGGTTGGAGTGCTTTCAATCGTTGAGCCAGCAGGGTCTTCTTGTTGTCCATGTCGTGTTCCGGATTGATTCGATCCGGATCTCCTTTCGGTGCGTTTTATGCTTTTGTCGCTCTGAGCCTTGTTCGGTGACTAGACTTCGATGTAGACGCTGCCGTTTTCGACAACCGCCGGATAGGATCGGACGTTCCGATCGGTCGGGGCGATTTTCAAAAAAGCGACCTTGGGCGAATCGACCACGTTGCCGGTCCGAACATCGACTTCGAGCCCGTGCTCTTTGCAGCGGATGACGCCTGATTCGTATTTTCCGCCCGAAAGCGGAAATCCCATATGCGGACATTTGTCGGCGATCGCGAACGGCTTTCCGTCCGCGACGGCGACGAGAATCGCCCGCGTCCCGGCCTGAAACTTGATTTTCTGTCGTTCGAGAAGGACATTCATGGAACAGACCAGATATCTCATGGGACCTCCACGCATACCCGAAAGGCGATGATCGCCAGGATGCGCATACATCCATATGATACCATCAATGCCGCCAATTCGCAATGGTGTCGCCCGGAATATCCGACTGATCTGTCCTTGATTTGAGGTCGCTGAGCGTCGTCGGAGCGTCACAGCCGTGATCCATCCAAAACGGATGTATAATACGATCAAAGAGGTGAAACACATGCATCGAAGAATCATCAGTATGATCGCCCTGATCTTGATGACCGCGACCCTTGCGGCTTGCGGCCTTACATCCCAGACGACGGTCCAAACGACGACCGCATCAATCGTCACCACGACTGCAACGGCTACCACCACCGCCACAACGAACCCCGCAGTC
>Ga0154580_147_pt2 | contig 42051 bp, 31 predicted proteins | sample RifGroF2_FD_116009 | JGI IMG/M metagenome (GOLD analysis project Ga0154580, IMG submission 116009) | Tenericutes bacterium GWF2_57_13
GATGACGGCGTATGCGGTCGGCCACGGACGGAAAGCCCGGACGTGGTCGAAGACGTTCTTCATCGACCCGTTGAAATCGATTTTCTCTTCCTCGGCTTTGATGTTGTAGGCGAAGGTGACTTTCGACTCATCCTGCGGGACGCCGTGCAGCGTGCCGTCAAACACCTTGGGAAGCGTCGCAAGCAACAGATCGCGACCAAGGATGCCGAGTTTCGCTTCGATCGTGCCGACGTCGTCGGCATCGAGGATCGGGATCGCGGCTTGGGAAAGGATGGTGCCGGCGTCCATCTTCGCGGCCATCTCCATCACCGTGACGCCGGTTTCGGCGTCGCCCGCGGCGATTGCCCGGTGCATCGGTGCGCCGCCGCGGTACTTCGGTAAAAGCGAGGCGTGGACATTGATCGATTTGAACTTCGGCGCGTTCAAGACGACGTCTGGAATCATCTGCCCGAAGGCGGCGACGACGATGAGTTCGGGCCGGACGGCGAGGACCGACTGGTGATCCTTCTTGATGCGCTCCGGCTGGAAGACGGGAATGCCGAGCGCAAGCGCGGCTTTTTTGACGGGGGATGCCTCAAGCACCTGATGGCGGCCGACCGGACGGTCGGGCTGGGTCACGACGAGCGACACGTCGTATTGCTGGATCAATCCTTCGAGGATCGGCACCGCGAAATCCATGGTACCCATGAAGACGATATTCATCGGGGGTTCCTCCTACATCGGGCTCTTGTCGACGTTGACATAAATGGCGTCCGCGGAATATTTCTCGACGGTTTCGAAGAGAAGGTCGTCAAGCGCGGGTTCATTGCGGTATTTGATGAGAATCTGACAGCTGTACTTGTTGCGGATACGGGCGACCTGGGGAAGCACCGGGCCGAGCACGACGGCTTCCGGGGAGAGCGTGGTCCGGAACGTTTTGGCGATTTCCTTGCCGCGAATGAAGATGTCGCGGACGTTTTCACCGGATAGGACGATTTCCGCGAGGTAATAAAACGGAATGTACTTGGCGAGTTTGCGAAGCGACATCTCGTAATGGTAGAATCCCAGATAATCGTTGGCGACGGCGTAGCGAAGCGCGTAATGTCCCGGGTTGAAGGCCTGTACGACGACCTTGCCGGAAAGATCGCTCCGACCGGCGCGGCCGGACACCTGCATGATCAGCTGAAAGGTCTGCTCGGGGGCGCGGAAGTCGGGACGATAGAGGCTGCCGTCTGCCTGGATGATGCCGACGAGGGTGACGCGCGGAAAGTCGAGACCTTTTGCGATCATTTGCGTTCCGAGCAGAATGTCGCCTTCCGCTTCAAATTCGTTCAGGAGTTTCTCATGCGCGTTTTTCAGCCGTGTGGTGTCGTTGTCCATGCGGACGATTCGCGCCGTCGGAAAAAACCCGCGGATTTCTTCTTCGATCCGCTGCGTTCCGGTTCCCATGTACTGGAGGCCTTCGCCGCCGCATTTCGGACACTTGCGGACGACGTCTTGCTTGTGCCCGCAGTAATGGCATTTGAGCGAATGGTCGGTTTCGTGGTAGGTAAGCGAGATGTCGCAGTTGGGGCATTGGATCACGTGACCGCAGTCGCGGCAGATGACAAACGTATGATAGCCGCGGCGGTTCAACAACAGGATGACCTGTTCTTTGCGTTCGAGACGAAGTCCGATTTCGTTCTTCAACAGTTCGGAGAACGACCCCGGATTGCCCTTCTTGAATTCGTTCTTCATGTCGACGACTTCGACTTCGGGAATCTTTGCGTTCTGCGCCCGCTCCGGCAACTCGAGCAGTTTGAAATAGCCGCGCTTGACGCGGGCATAGGTCTCGATGTTGGGCGTCGCGGATCCGAGGACGATCGGCGCGTGGCACGTTTCGGCGCGCCGGACAGCGACGTCGAGAGCATAGTATTTCGGCATCTCATCTTGTTTGTATGTCGATTCGTGACATTCGTCGATGACGATCAATCCAAGATTGGTAAAGGGCGCGAATACGGCACTTCTCGCCCCGATGACGATCGACGCTTCCTTGCGGATGATCTTCCGCCACTCATCGTATTTCTCGCCGATCGAGAGCGCGGAGTGGAGCACCGCGACACGGTCGTGGAAACGACCTTTGAAGCGGTTGACCATCATCGGCGTGAGGGCGATTTCAGGAACGAGAAAGATGACTTCCTGACCCCTTCTAAGGACTTCTTCAATCACGGACAGATACACTTCGGTCTTACCGGATCCGGTCACGCCGTGCAACAGAAACGTCGTTCCGGTACCCAGTGCGCCGACGATTTCATCGCGGGCGAACTGTTGTTTCGGATTCAGCACGACGCGCTTGTCGACGTCCGGCTTGAGCGAGACGACATCGCGGTAGATCTCGCGGTCGAAGACGGAGACGACGTTCTTCTTTTCAAGCGTCCGCACGACCGATTCGGTCAGCTGGAGGGTTTCGAGCATCCCCGCCATGACCGCGGTGCGATCCGCTTGTTTTTTGAGATGATCGATGACGGCGAGATGCTTTTCGGTCTTGGCGATGTGGTTGGCGTCGACGAGTTTCACGCATCGGACCGACTGCGCCCGGTTTTTCGAGCGGATGTCGTATCCCTGCCGGATCGCGTCGAGCCGGACTGCTTTCTTGATGTCGGCAGCGTAGGGAGCAAGCGATTTGTCTAGTAGAATTTCCGATTTCCCGGCGAACAACGGCTTCAACGAGGAGGGTAGTCGAATTTCATTTTGAAGGGTGAATTTCGGTGTATAGACGGCTTTCAGCGCCGCAGGAAGCATCGTTTCCAGAACGCGAATCAACGTCGAGGTGGTGTCGATTGCGATTTTCTTCGCAAGCTCGATCAGTTCCGGCGTCAGGTAGGGTTCAATATCGAGCACGAGCGACACGGGCTTCAGTTCCTTCGGATAATCGGACACATCGGAGAGTTCAAGACAGAATCCCATCGTTTCGCGCGAGCCGAAAGGAACGATCACGCGCATGCCGATTTCCAGGACGTCCGCCAATTCCGGAGGAACCGCATAGTCGAACAGGCGGTCGACCGCCTTTGCGGGGACGTCGACCAGAATTTTGGCGATCATGCGCATCACCTCCCGCCTTGAATAGTATATCATACCGGGGAACGATATGAAAGAAGGCATCGATGCGCGCGTCCCCGTCCATCCGTTGAAAATTGGGTCTTTCGTTTGCATATCGAGCCCGTTTTGAGTATAATAGATGTAACTTAACATCCATTCCGGAATAAAGAAAGGATTTCATCCAAACCATGCAAAACCCGTTGTTTCAACGCACCGAAGTCGGGATTTTCGCACTCGGGGGTCTGGGCGAAGTCGGCAAAAACATGTATTGCGTCGAATACGGCGACGATCTCATCATCATCGATTCCGGGCTTTTGTTCCCGGACGAATATTTGATGGGCATCGACTATGTCATCCCCGACTACACCTACCTGATCGAAAACCAGGACAAAATCAGAGGACTTTTCCTCACGCACGGTCATGAAGACCATATCGGCGGAATCCCTTTCCTGCTCAAGCAGGTCAGGATTCCCGCCATTTATGCGTCCGGCCTCGCCGTCGGCCTGATCAAGAAGAAACTCGAAGAACATCGCGGCGTCAACGCGAAGATCATCGAGTACGTCGAATCGTCGGTATTTCGCTTTGCCTTCATGGAAATCGGCTTCTTCCGCACGAACCACTCGATCCCCGACTCCTTTGGCATCACGATCAAGACACCGTCCGGCACGATCGTCCACACCGGTGACTTCAAGTTCGACTTCACCCCGACCTTCTTGGATGCCAACTATCAAAAGATGGCGCGGATCGGCGAACAAGGCGTACTCTGCCTTCTGTCCGACTCGACCAACGCCGAACTTGAGGATTTCACCGCTTCCGAACGTGTCGTCGCCCAGACGATCCACGATCTTTTCAAAAAGATCGAAGGCCGCGTCATCATCTCCACGTTCGCCAGTAACGTCCACCGTATCCAGCAGATCGTCGACGCTTCGGTCCAGACGAACCGGAAGGTCGCCGTCTTCGGACGATCGATGGAATCGACGATCGAAGTCGGAACCGAAATGAAATACATCAAAGCGCCGGAAGGAACCTTCATCTTCGGACGAAGCATGTCCTCGATCAACCGCCGCAACCTGACGATCCTCTGCACCGGATCGCAGGGCGAGCCGCTCTCCGCCCTTACCCGCATCGCCTCCGGATCGCATAAACAGATCAGCCTGATTCCGGGCGACACGGTCGTCCTTTCCGCTTCGCCGATCCCCGGCAACCAGGAATCGGTGAACAAGACGATCAACCTCCTGTATAAGAATGGTGCGACGGTCATCACCCAGTCGCCGTTCGCCGACGTCCATGCGTCCGGCCACGGCGGACAGAACGAGTTGAAACTCATGCTCAAGTTGATGAAGCCGAAGTTTTTCATGCCGATCCACGGCGAATACCGGATGCTCATGAAGCACGCCGAGCTCGGTTCCGACTGCGGTGTTCCCAAGGCGAACATCTTCATCATGGACAATGGCGATGTCCTCGCCGTCTCGCCCGAAGGTGCGCATATCGTCGGCAAGGTCCATGCGGCGGACGTCTACGTCGATGGTGCGGCGATCGGCGAAATCGGATCGCAGGTGATCAAGGATCGCCGCGAACTCTCGGAAGACGGACTCCTCTCGGTCGTCATGACGATCAATCAGGACCGCAAGGAAGTCATCTGCGTCCCCACCGTGATTTCGAAGGGTTTCATTTTCATGAAGGACAACGACCAGATGGTGAAGAAACTTCAGGAGCTTGCGCTCGATGTCACCGACCGCTATCTCGCCGTCGGCAAGAAAATCAACATCGGCGGGATGAAGAGCGATCTCGTCAAAACCCTCGGCAAGTACCTGCAGGACAAGACCAACCGCACGCCGATGATCATGCCCGTCATCATGGTACTATAAAACAAAAACGCGAGATTCGGACGATTCCGAATCTCGCGTTTTTTATGAAGCCGTCGGCATGGCGGCGGCGACGACCGGTGCGGTCGCTTCGGTCGGACCGGCGGACGCCGGTTCGGCGGTTTTGACAGGGGCGGGTTCCACGGGTTTCACGGGAGCCGGTTCGGGATTCTTGAAACAGATATCCGAATCGCCGTTGCAGACCTTTTTGAAGCCGTCGAAGACGATTCTCGTGACGGTTGCGTCTTCCAGCGCATCGTGAGCCTGCTTCTCCGGGTCGACGTCCGCGTACACCTTGTAGGCGTTGAAGAGTCCGACGTCGTTCTTGAGGCCGAAATAGTTCTTGTGGAGTTTCAGCAGGTCGACGAACTGGGCTTTCTTGGTGATGTCCGGAAGACGATGGTAGAGCGCCGCCTTGCGGAGTTCGATGATGTCGTTCTGTCCCCAGACGACGATCATCGGCCGGAAGAGCGTGACGATCTGGTCGAGCTGGTCGTGGAATTCCGGGAATTCGACGCCGTTGTTGATGGCGGACTGCGTGATCTTCAAAAACTTGCGGGTGCGGTCGGTGATCTCCGGGAACATGAATGGTTTGATGAAGGTGGAGTGCTGCTCGATGATGTTTCCGGCATCGTCGCAGAGGATCATACCGCACTGGATCAGTTCCGACAGGAAGTCGGGATTGTATTTGAACGGCGGCATCGACATCTCGAAGTCGACGAACAGTTTCGGTTTGCGGGAGTTGATGAGAGTACGAATCCCGCTTCTGATCAGATTGGCGTCGAAGAAAACTCTGGGCGTCGCGCCGTGCGGCAGCATGATCTTGTCGACTTTTTCGACAAATCGGGCCTCTACGCCGCGCAGTTTCCGCGGCACGTCGGCGACCGTCATCCAAACGAAGACGCCTTCGCCGAGATACTGAAGGAAGGACGCGAACATCCCCTTGCCCATGTAATAGAATTCGATTCGCGTGCCACGCTTCAGCGTGACGACACGAACTTCCTCATAGACCGCATGCAAGCGGCCGAATACGGTTTGCGACATAAAAATCACCTAGATTACATTTTACCACAGAATCTGGCGGACCGCGAAAAAAAATCGCGTCCGCCGGTCATTTGTGCTGGGCGAGCGCGATTCTGATGTTCCCGATTGCTTCCTTCGTCAGTCCGACGGCGTGCAGTTCCTCATCGGATGCGTTCCGAATGTTCTCAATCGTTTTGAATTTCTCGAGCAGTTTCGTCTTCGACGCTTTTCCGATCTTCGGGATCGCGTCGAGGATCGACGCATAGATCTGCTTCGACTGCTTCTCGTGGTGATACGTGATCGCGAAGCGGTGGGCTTCCTCCTGGATCTTGTTCAAGAGCACGTAAAGCGGAGCGTGGCGGTCAAGCGGAATCTCCGCCTCGTCGAGGCCGATGATCGCATCGGTCTTGTGGAAGGAATCCTTCTTGAGGCCGATCACGGGCAGGTCGAGATAGAGTGCGGCGAGCGTCTCCTTGCAAGCGCGGACCTGGGTGATCCCGCCGTCCATGATGACGAGGTCGGGTCGGTCCGCGGCACCCGTCATCAGCATCTTCTGATACCGGCGATAGACGATTTCCTTCATCGCGCCGGGGTCGTCGCCCTTCGCGGCGGTCTTGATCTGGTATTTGCGGTAGCTTTTCTTGTCGGGATTCCCGTCGGTGAAGACGACCATCGCCGAGACCGGATTGGTGCCCATCGTATGCGAGTTGTCGAAGCATTCGATCCGTTTCGGCGCGGCGATGCCGAGAAGATCGCCGAGCGCGGTTGCGGCGCCGACCGTCTTCGCGTATTTCTTCAAGTGCTGATCGAGGCTGTTCGCAAGATGGATCGTCGCGTTTTCGGCGGCCATCTGGGCGAATTTGAGCTTGTTTCCGCGGACCGGGATCTTCGCCGCATCGCCGAGCGCCGGTTTGAGGAAAGCGAGGTCGGTGCCCTTGGGAAGCAGTACTTCCGCGGGAGCCGGATGCTTGGCGTAAAAACGGGCGACGAAATCGAGGAACGCGTCTTCGGGGGTTTCGAGATAGTCGACGATTTCCGAATCGCTCATCACGATGCGCCCCTTGCGCATGAAGACGATCGTGACCGCCAAATGCGCGTCGTCGGCCGCGAAAGCGACGGCGTCGCGGTCGAGGAGGTCGGAAAACATCACCTGCTGCCGCTCGGTCGTCTTCACGACGGCGGCGATCAGATCCTTGTATTCCTTCGCTTTCTCGTATTCCATTTTTTCGGCGTGGTCGGCCATCTTCTGACGGAGATCTTTGAGCAGATCCTGATCGTTTCCATTCAGGAATTTGACGATGTCGGAAATGATCGCTTCGTTAGTTTCCACGGAGACCGGATGGACGCACGGACCGAGACACTGTCCCATATGGTAATACAGACAGACTTTTTTCGGAAGGACGTCGCACTTCCGGAGCGGAAAGATGCGATGGATCAAAAGCAGCGTCTCGCGCGCCGATCCGGAATCCGGATACGGTCCGAAGATGTTCTTTCGCTTCTTGTCGATCTTGCGCGTGATGACCACGCGCGGATATCGTTCTTTCGTGATTTCGATGTAGGGATAGGTCTTGTCGTCCATCAGCATGATGTTGTATTTCGGCCGATGCTCCTTGATGAGCGAGAGTTCGAGCAAAAACGCTTCGAGTTCGGTCTTGGTGACGATATACGTGAGGTCGTCGATCAACGACACGAGTTTCGTGGTTTTCAGGTCGTGCGAACCGATGAAATAGGTCTTCACGCGGTTCTTGAGATTCTTGGCCTTCCCGACGTAGATGATCGCTCCGGTGGCGTCGCGCATCTGATAACTTCCCGGATGCTCGGGGAGCGTGGATAGTTTTCCGGCGAGGATCTCGTTCATGCGATCGCCTCCTTTCCATCCATTATAACACAGGACGCGCTTCGGAAAAAAGGAAAACCCCGGATCGCTCCGGGGCCGCTTCATTTGATGGTGCGGATGATGCTGTCGATCTTCATGCCTTTTTCGTAGGTGTCGTCGTATTTGAAGATGAGTTCCGGGACCTTGCGCATCTGGACGCGAAGAGCGATCTGGTTCTTGATGTACCCGTTCGCGCGCTCGAGCGCATCCGCCACCCGTTTCTTCTCCTCGGGTTTGCCGTATACGGTGTAGTAGGCGTACATGTAGGAGAGTTCGTTGGTCACGCGGACGCCCGTGATCGTGATGAAGCCGAGGTCGTCCTTGACTTCGGTACGGATGATTTCGGAGAGTTCCCGCATCACCAGTGTTTCCAGACGGTCGACCTTCGCCATGTCACTTCACCTCTTCCATGATCGACGCTTCGATGGTATCGTCGATTTGGAGATCGTTGAAGCCTTCGATCATGATGCCGCAGTCATAGCCGAGCTTGACTTCCTTGACATCGTCCTTGAAGCGCTTGAGCGAGGAAATCTTGCCTTCGTGGATGACCTTCCCATCGCGGACGATCTTGACGAGCGAGTCGCGCTTGATGGATCCTTCGGAGACCATGCAGCCGGCGATCGTGCCGATTTTGGATATGACGAACGTCTCGCGGACGACGGCTTCGCCGATCATCTTCTTGACGAAGACCGGATCGAGCATGCCCTTCATCGCGGCCCGGATGTCGTCCAAGGCTTCGTAGATGATGTCGTAGAGACGGATTTCGACGCCTTTGCCGACCGCCGTTTCACGGACCGATGCCTGCGGACGGACGTCGAAGCCGATGATGATCGCCTTCGATGCTTCCGCAAGCGAGACGTCGGTCTCGGTGATCGCGCCGACGCCGGCGCGCACGATGTCGATCGTGACGCCTTCGACCTTGATCTTGTCGATCGAGCCCTTGAACGCCTCGATCGAACCCTGGGTGTCGCCCTTGATGATGAGGCGGAGTTCCTTTTGGTTGCCTTCGGACTTCTTGAAGAAATCTTCGAGGGTCATGAATTTGTCGACGCCGTGCGATTCCTTGAGTTGGCGTTCGGCGCGTTTCGTCGCGATGTCCTTCGCCTGTTTCTCATCGGAAAAGACCATGAAGGCGTCGCCGGCCATCGGCACGTCGTTGAGACCGTGGATTTCGACGGCGGTGGACGGTTTCGCTTCGGGAACGGAGCGGCCGAGGTCGTCGACCATCGCGCGGACCTTGCCGAAGGTGGAGCCGACGACCATCGGGTCGCCGATCTTCAGCGTGCCGGCGTTGACGAGCACGGTCGCGACCGGGCCTTTGCCCTTGTCGAGTTTGGCTTCGATGACGGAGCCGGATGCGAGGCGGTTCGGATTGGCCGTCAATTCAAGCATTTCGGCGACGAGCTGGATCGTGTCGAGCAGTTCGTTGACGCCGGTGCCCTTGAGCGCCGAAATCGGACAGAACGGGGTGGATCCGCCCCAATCGTCGGGCAAGAGGTCGAGGTCGGCCAATTCCTGCTTGACGCGGTCCGGATTGGCCTGCGGCTTGTCCATCTTGTTGACGGCGACGATGATCGCGCACTTCGCCGCACGGGCGTGGTCGAGCGCTTCCTTCGTCTGCGGCATGACGCCGTCGTCGGCGGCGACGACGAGCACGACGATATCCGTGACCTTCGCGCCGCGGGCGCGCATTTCGGTGAATGCCGCGTGGCCTGGGGTGTCGATGAAGGTGATCGGATGACCGTTGCGGGTCACCGTATAGGCGCCGATGTGCTGGGTGATGCCGCCGGCTTCCGACATGACGACACGGCTGTGGCGGATCGTGTCGAGCAGGGTCGTCTTGCCATGGTCGACGTGGCCCATGATCGTGACCACCGGGGGACGGGGCTTGAGCAGGGCGGGATCGTCGACGATGTTGATTTCCTCGAACTTGGTCATGTCGGTCTTGACTTCATCCTTGAACTCAAGACCGTATTCCATCGTCACGAGTTCGGCGGTGTCGCGGTCGAGCTTCTGGGTCTGGGACGCCATGATGCGCATGAACATCATCTTCTTGATGATTTCGTTGACCGGCCGGCCCATTTCGGTCGCCAGGTCGAGGACGGTCATGCCCTCTTTGTAATAGATTGTGTTGGCGAGGATTTCCTGCTTGACCGGAACGTTGGATTTGCGGACTTCAAATACCTTTTTCTTGACGGGTTGCGGTTTTTTCTTGGGGTAATAGCGTTTTGGGGCTGGCATGGTTCCACCTCTTTCAGGGTTGTTCCGGCGCGTCGAGCGCCGTTTGGATCAGGACCGCGAACCCGCGGTCGGTGACGGCGGCGACCTTCAAAACCTTCCGGCCGGTCGCAGACGCCATCTCTGCGCCGGAGAGCGCGGTGAGGAGTGCGACGTGATGGGAACTGGTCTTGTCGGTCATCCGTTTCGTCGTGTTGGGGCCGGCGTCGCCGGCGAGGAAAACGAGGACAACTGCGTCTTTTTTGAGGGCGTCGAGGACTTGGTCCTCGCCAAGCAGCAGTTTTCCCGCGCGTCGGGCGAGCCCGAGCGCGCCAAGCAGTTTCGCCCGGTTCATGCGGCCGCCTGCTTCAGGAGGTCGTCGTAGACGGTGTCGGGGATCGGCGTTTCCAGATGGCGTTCAAGGACTTTCGTTTTCTTCGCCTGCAGGATCACGGAAGCGTCTTTTTTAAGATACGCGCCGCGGCCGTTGGCTTTGCCCGTCGGATCGACGGAAACGACGCCCTCGGGGCTGCGGACGACGCGGATCAGCTGTTTTTTTTCAAACCGCTCGTTGGTGACGACGCATTTGCGAAGCGGAATCTTCTTGATTTTGTTCATCGGCGCACCTCCGGTTCGTGACGATGTTATTCAGCTTGCTTGAGGCCCTGGATCTGGGCGTCGGTGGCCGACTTGATGTCGATCTTCCAACCGCTCGACTGGACCGCGAGGCGGGCATTTTGGCCCTTCTTGCCGATGGCGAGCGAAAGCATGTCGTCGGGGACGACGGCGATCGCGGCCTTTTCCTTCAAATCGACGATGACGTCGACGGCCTTGGCCGGGGAAATCGAGTTGGCGACGAGGATCCGCGGATCTTCGTTCCAGGCGTAAACGTCGATCTTCTCGCCGTCGAGGGCGTCGATGACGCTCTTGATGCGGGCGCCGCCGCGGCCGAGGCACGCGCCGACCGGGTCGACCTTCGGGTTGTTGGACATGACGCAGACCTTGCAGCGGTCGCCGGGATCGCGGGCGAGGCCGACGATCTCGACCGTGCCTTCCTGCAATTCGGGGATGGCGTTCTCCATCAGGCGCTTGACGAGGTTCCGGTCGGTGCGGGATACGTACACCTTGGGTCCCTTGGTCGTCTGTTCGACCTTGGTGATGTAGACGCGGACCTGCGAACCGAGGGTGAGGTCGCTCTGCGGGAAATCCTTGCTGGGAATCGAGGTCTCGGTGTCGTGGCCGACGTTCAGGGTAATGAAGTCCTCGGTGATCGCAACCACGTCGGCGATGACCATTTCGCCGGTTTTGTCGACGAAGATGTCATAGGCGTGCTCGCGTTCGAGCTGCTTCAGGCCCTGGGTGAGGATCTGCTTGGCGGAGGAGGCGGCGATGCGGCCGAAATCCTTCGGCGTCACACGGGTTTCGATGACGTCGCCGATCTTGGCGTTCTTCTTGAGAAGATAGGCCTCTTCGAGCGTGATCTGGGTGCCCTTTTCGGCTTCCGGATCGATGGTTTCGACGACGGTCGACGCAGTGACGATCTGGATCTCGTATTTTTCCTCGTTATAGACGACTTGGGCATTCTGGTTGCCGTCGTAGTCCTTCTTGTAGGCGTTGACGAGTCCCTTCGCGAAAATGTCGAGGATCTTCGCGCGGTCGAGGCCGCGTTCCGCGGCGATTTGGTCCAGTGCTTTGAAAAACTCTTTGCTGATCATGGTCTTCTCTCCTAGAATTTGATCGCGTGACGTATGAGGGTGACGGTATCCATCGGAATGACCGTCGGCTTGCTTCCGACTTTGAGGGTGAGGCTTTCGGCCGTGGCCGCTTCGAGGACGCCTTCGGTCTTGATTCCGTCGTGAACGACGTGGACGAACCGGCCGATCGAGGCGACGATTTCGGTGAGGTTGCGGAGCTTGCGTTCCGCACCGGGGGAGGTGACTTCGAGGCTGTAGTCCTCGGTGATCGGTTGGAGCTGGTCGAGAAGCGGATTCAGGACGTCCGAGACGGCGACGCAGTCGTCGATGTCGATGCCTTCCGGCTTGTCGATCGTGACGCGCAGGATCAGGGTTTTGCGTTCCTTCGCGAGTTCGATGTCGTAGAGTTCATAGCCCAGTTGCTGCACGGCGGGGGCGAGTGCCGTCTTGAGTGCGTTCAGATCCATGGGGACCTCCGGTTTAACTAATGAAAGGAGAGAGGGAACGACCCTCTCTCCATCTTATGCATGTATAATATAGCACGAAACGGAGTGAAAGGCAAGAAAAAATGACCTTATTTCAGAGGGTTTTCTCAGGGTGTTGCGTTTTGACGTTGATGACGACGTCCTGGGATGCGGGATGCTTTTTGAACCACTCGATCGCGTAGGGGCATTTCGCGACGATCAGGATGCCGCGCTCCCGTACGTAGGCGCAGATGCGTTCCATCATCTGCGATGCGACGCCTTGCCCGCGCAAGGATTCGTCGACGAAGACATGGTCGACGTTGACCCGCCGTTCATCCCGGGCGGGGAACGTCAGTTCCGCGAGCAGTTTGCCGTCCGCGGCTTCGGCAAAGAGCCGGTTGTTTTCAATCTTGAATTCCATCGTATCCTCCTATGGATTCGCGCGCAGGCGATGCATGACGATCGCGCCCGCGACGGCGACGTTGAGACTCTCGACGGCGACGGTCTCGATCCGGATGTTCTGTTTCGTCATCCCGAGCAGGTTGGCATGAATCCCGGCGCCCTCGTTTCCGAGCAGGACGGCGATCCGTCCCGGATGCGGTCGGAACGCATCGAGCGGAATGCCGTCGTGGGGATCGGTCCCGTAGACCGCCACATCGGCGTTTTGCGCAAGGAAAGCGGGAATCGGGGACTCCGACAGATGGAGGCGGAAGATCGCGCCCTGGGTCGCGCGGAGGGTCTTCTGATTGAACGGGTCGACGCATTCGTCGCAGACGACTGTGTCGAAGCCGAACGCGAGCGCGCTTCGAAGAAGCGTTCCCATGTTGCCGGGGTCCTGGATGTGATCGAGCAAGAGGATCCGGTCGCCCGCCGGACGCGCGGGGGGACGTCGCACGACGGCGAGGACGCCCTGCGGCGTGAAGGTCGCGGCGATTTTATTCATCACGGTGTCGCTCACGAGGATCGTTTCGACGTCCGGATATCCGGGGTCAACGACGGCGAACACCGTCACGCACAAACCGGCGTCGACCGCTTCTTTCACGAGATGCGGTCCTTCGACGACGAAGAGACCCGACGCGTCGCGGTCTTTTTTCCGATCGAGCTTCAACAGATCGGCGATCTTCTGATTTTGCAGCGACGTGATCGGCAAGTTTCTCACCCGCTTTTTATTATATCACAATCCGTACCGAAAAAGAAAGGAGCCGGCAAGTTGCGCCGGCTCCTGGAAAGGATGCGGTGAATCAGACGATGGGTTCGTATTCCGGACCTTCCTGGAAGTACGGCATCAGTTCTTCGACGAGCAGATGGAACTCGTTGACTTCGAGGCGCTCCGCTTCCGTGAGAAGGTACGGGTCGTAGGCGTCGATGACGTCGGCCTGGAGGAGGATCTCGTCGATCAGCGTCTGAATCAGGAGGATGCGGGCTTCGATGTCGAGTGCTCCGTCGTAATGAAGATGATAGCTGCCATCGAAGTAACCGTAGACGGCCATCTCGACGAGGAAGTCGACATCGAGGAATCCGTCGCCGGCGACGGCGAGCATGACGTCGGCGATCGCCACGGCACGGATCATATTGTCAAGATCCGGATCGATACCGTCAAGGGCGTCGATCGTCGCGATCGCGTCCATGATCGTCTGGATTTCATCGGCGGTGAGGTTGGCAAGGAATACCGAAAGCATGTCGGGGGCGTAGAGGAGGCCGTCGATGTAATACTCGAAGACGTCTTCGATTTCCGCCATCAGGGCGATTTGTTCATCCATCGTGTAGAGTCCCGACGTTTCGAGGTGGAGTGCGGTGACGGCGTACAGGAAGTCGGCCAGGTTCGAGGCTTCGATCGGATCGATCGAGTCGCCGAGGATGCCGATGAACGCGGCGACGGTCTGGGCGTAGCCGGCGAGTCCGGCCGGGGTGAGGTCGAGGAGCCCGTTGATGGAATCCTGGCTCGTGGCCAACTGATGCTCGAAGGATCCGAGCTGCACCAGGCGGTCGCGGTAGCTCCAGACGAGATCGTCGACGTAATAGTACTCCCACGCGCTTTCGCCCGCGGCGTCGACCATCATCTGCCAATAGGCGACGTCCTGTTCGGCCCATGCGACTGCGAAGAGGATGTTTTGATACTGGTAGGAACAGTAGTCGTCGATGTTCGTCATGTACGACTGGTCGGCTGGGGATGCCGACCCGGAGTAATAGTTCCAGAACTCATTCTGCGCCTGCGTCTGCTGGTTCTGATCGAGCGAGTAGTAGATGGCGAACAGGTCGAGGACCGGCGCATACAGCGCGAAGTCGGCCGGATTGTTGATTTGCAGAAGATCCAAGTTCGCATGGTACTGTTGACTGTTCCAGCCGGCCAGCGAGACGTCCGTGTAGCCGTACAGACCGGATGCATAACTGTTGAAGTAGATGGAGTTCTGAAGCGGCTCCAAAAGCGCATATTGGAAATACTCGTAGTTCCAACTTGGACTCTCCTGCGCCTGGCTTATGGCAAAGTAGTAGGCGAGGTAGGCATCCGTTTCGTTCTTGCTCCAGTTCCAGTACGCTTCGGCTTTGGCACGCGCATCGACATCGGAAATCATCGCGATGTCGTCATTCGCAAAGAAGAGGATGTTGGCAAGTTCCAGCTCCGAGAGGCTCAGTTCGTCGATCGCCCACTGCAACTGGTCGTCGTAGCTCTCGCCGTTGGAGCGATGTCCATAATACGCGATTTGGGCGGGGATGACGAACAGATAGTAGTCGGCCCGGTAGAGTTCGTACGCGGCAAGAAGCGATCGGTTGAACTCCGCGTCTTCCAACGTCATCCAGGACAACTGGTATTCGACCTCATCGCGATACCAAACGCCGCCGTCCGGATTTTCGTTCTCGAGTTCTTCGCGAAGAGCGTTGTCGGTCTGGCTTTCAAGATAGAAATACGTATCGGGATTGAAACGCGGGTCCTCCCAGGCGGCTTCGATCAGGGCATGGTATTCCGCCCACAGCTGCGCGTCATCGACGTTGACGTCCCACCATGCCTGCGCATACTCGGCCGAGGTCGGGTCGTCGAGCAACGCGATGGCGTTCTCGGCTTCCGTGAAGCAGTCGTTCAGCTCCCACTGAAGGGATTCGATCCGCCATTGCATTTCGTTGATCTGGTCCTGCAAATGCTGATACATGAAGAAGGACGAGACCAAATCGATCAGTTCCGGGGTGATGTTGGAGGTGATGTTGTCGACTTCGCCGACGACGGCGGCCGTGATCGAGTTCCACAGCCCGTCGTTGATCGGATCCGCGAAGAAGTCGATGAAGTCGGAATAGTCGACGCCGCCATAGGAATCATACAGCGCCTGATAATAGGCGACCGCATCGGTGGCCGATTGCAGCAAGTCGAGGGGGTTGGTGTAGAGCGCGATCAAGTCGCTGATGGCCCAGTAGTGGTCGACGTCGGTGCCCTCTACGAGATAGAAGAGATCGATCGCGAAATCGTCGCTGGCGATCGAATAGGCGTTGACATTGATCGTGTAGTACGTTTCGTAGACCGCAAGCACCGGTCCGTACAAGGCTTGTTCTTCGGCGCTGAGCGCGGCGAAGTTGTCGTTAAACTGGCTGCGGTAGGAAAGCGACGTCGGAAGATCGTAGGCTTCGTTGCTGACGAAGAAGATGGAAGTTCCCAAATAGTACTCGAGATCGTCGTAGACGTAGTAATCCCATTGATCATTCGCAAGACCCGCTTCGAACGCCGCCTGATAGATGTAATAGGCGTCATATTTCGATCGGGACGCATCCCAGAATGCCTGGGCAAGGGCGCGTGCGTCCGGATCCAGCATGGCCGCGATGTGCATGTCAATCAGCGCTGTCATATCGGCGAGCGCCTGGATCGCATCGACGAGATCCCGCTCGGCTTCCGCGAGGTCGACCGCGTACGGATTTTCGCCGTAGTAATACTGTTCGATGAATTGCATGTAGGTCAGGGCCGCGAGCGGCATGTTGCCGAGGTAGGTTGCGATTTCTTCATCCGTGAAGCCGATCGACGCAAGCATGTCGATGGCGCCGAGGATCGCTTCCGGATCCTGACTCTCGATCGCGCTCTTGACGAGGTTCATGATCGCGACGAGATTGTAATAGCTTTGCTCTTCGGAGGATTCGAAGACCTGCGTGACGGTGGTGATGGCGGCTTCGACGACGACTTCGTCGTTCCACTGCTCATTCCATTCGAAGTTCCACAGCAGTTCGACGAACATCCAGCGCTGGTACCCGAAGGTCACCGGTTCGAGGATGAGTTCGAGGTTGCCGCTGCGGAGCACGTTCCCGAGGAATTCGATGCGCTGGCGGAGTTCCACCATGACCGCGATGTCATCCGGGGAGAGCAACGCGGGATTGGCGCCGGCGAGTTCGTGGGCAAGCAGGATCAGTTGGTCGATGTGCATTTGGAAGGCGGCGACGACGCTGGCCTTGACGGCCGGATCGACTGGTCCGTCGGCGATGAAGTCGTAGTACACTTCGATTGCGGTCACGATCAACGCGTCGGTGTCGAGCGCGCCTTCGTAGAGGAGCGCATCGACGATCTTGGCAATCGCGATCGCCATCATGATTTCGGACGGTCCTTCGGAGGGCCCGACGGATGTGACCCGGCTGTTGAAAGTCAGGTACGCGATCTGGTCGAGGACGACCTGGATCTTTTCGACGGTGAGCGAATCGAGGAAGTCGGTAATGACGTCGCAGGTCGCGAAGGCGATCGGCAGGTACTTTTCGATCATGCCTTGGATCATCGCGAGCATCGCGGCGCGATCGTCTTCGGTCATCCATTCCTGGGAATTCACATAGAGGCCGAACCCGTCCATCGCGAGGGTGATGAGGGTGTCGAACTCGGCTTCGGTGATCGTCGATCCGAGGGCCTTCAGAATCGTTGAGACTTCTTGCGTGTAACCGAGGATGGCGGCGGCCGAGAGATCGATTCCGATTCCGCCGGGTTCGCCGTCAGGAACGACCATTCCGTATCCTTCGTAGCGACCGGTGGCGAGGGTGATGAATTTGTCGATCATTTCCAGATCGGCGACCGCGAGCAGGTTCGCCGCGTCGTCGAGGACGATCAGGATCGCGTCTTCGAGAAGCTGACGCTTGACGGGATCGGCGAGATATGCCTGGAACACGAGCAGTTCTTCGTCGCCGTGATCGGTCAGGTAGGCGATTTCGCCGTTCCACCGGGCGATCATGTCTTGCTTATCGGCGATTTCATTTTGGAGGTTATGGGCGTCGTTCAAACGGTCATTGATGAACTCGAACAAGGTCGTCCAGCCGTCGGACGCATAGACTTGCGGGTCGAACTGCATCATCCGGGCAGAAGGATCGAGGACGTTCCAGTAGTGTTCGGCCTGGGCGATGTGGGCATTCAAAGCGGCTGCGTACATCGACTGCTCCTCGGGCGATAGAGCGAACCAGAAATTGTTGAATTCGATAATCGCGTCATCCCGTCCGGATGCATCGAAATACGCCGGAGTCGACAGTTGGATGCGGACGTCGGTGTAGTATTCGAGCGAGCCGTAGACGTAATCGTCCCATGCGTCGTAGTAGGCTTCGTAGCGGGACTGATTGTAGACTTCGCCGGCAATCCGGTTCAGTTCGTCGTTCGCGATCCTGGCGTTCATGAACGCGAGGGCGGTGTTGCGGACTTCCAAGAGCGGCTGAAGGGCGATTTCGGCGAGGATTTCGTCGATGAGCCCTTCGCGCTCGGTCATCAGTTCGTTCATATACACGGTGTATTCGGCAATCATTTCCAGATACCAGACGATCTGCTCTTCGGCGTCGCTGTAGACGAGCTTGTACTCGATCATGTTGACGGCGAAGTTCGTGAGCAGGCGAGCGATCGTCGCATTGTCGTATCCCATCGCGCCGAGGCCGAAATAGAAATCGGCGATTGCGGTCAAAGACGGATTCTTGCCGATGGTGCGGAATGCGTTGGCGAACGAGAGCAGGATGAAGTACGTCGTCTGCTCGTCGGTTTCGAAGGTCGCGACGATCATTGCGATCTGGGCTTCCGCCTCGTCGTCGCTGATGTTCCAGTCGTTCATCTGATAAATCAGATCGACGAACATCTCGTGATTGTATGTCGAGTAGTCCGCTTCAAGGAGGTATGCCGGCCATCCGCCGCCGAACGCCTGGGCGATCGCTTCGATGCGGACGCGGAGTTCCATCAGAAGTTCGAGCTGGGCGGGATTGGGCATCGCGCCGTCGTCGAAACCGGCCACGATGTGGACGAGTTCGAGGATGCGGTCGACGCTGTCCTGCAGCGCGGCGGTGACGGCGAGGCGTTCTGCATCGTCGTACACGAATTCATAGTTCAAATCGTAATACAGTTTGACGAAGTGCCCGGCGAGGAGCTCGGCGTCGACGCCGCTTTCGTTGGCCAGGATGTCGACGATCTTGGCGATGGCGATGATTTGCCGGAGGTCGAAGCCTTCCATGCCGATGCTGCCGTCGACGCGGTAGATCACGCGTTGCTGCAGGATCGCGATCTGGTCGAGGATGACCTGGATCTTCGCCTCGTCGAGCGAGTCGAGGACGGTGAGAAGTTCGCCGTAGACGTCTTCGGCGATCTGAACGTATTCGTCAAGAAGCGTTGCGAAGAGCGCGGTCAGGACCGCGGCGTCTTCGAGTGTCATGTCCTGCGCGTCGATGTAGAGCCCGAAGATGTCGCGGGCGATCGACTTGAGGTTCTCGACGTCGTCGGTTTCGACGCTCGAGAGGAAGAGACGGATCAGCGCGGTGGCCCGGTCGAGGTATCCGAGGAGGTCGGCGGCATCGGTTCCGAGGGTGGTCGGATCGATCATCCCGGTCGCAAGACCGTAGATCAGGTTGAAGGTGCCTTCGTCGATGCCGTAGAGGACCGACTCAAACACGTCATAGAGCGTTCCGACGAGGATTTCCGCCTTCGCGTAGCCCGCCTCCGAAGCGATGTAGCCCTGGAGCGCAACGAGCATCTCCAGTTCGGCATAGGCATCATCGAGTTGCCACTGCAGTTCGACGATATGCCATTCGTAGGAACCGATGTCCCAGAACAGCTGATCGTACGCCGACAGATATTCGTTGAACAACGTATCGCCGATGCTGTAGCCGTAGATGTCGTCAAGCGGCATGACCATGTTGCGCATCGGATTGCCATCGGAATACTGGTAGCTCTTCCAGGACGAGTAGGCCGTCATGACCGTACCGTACATCGCCTGTTCTTCGATCGACAGCCCGTCCATGTATTCATTGTAGGCCGCGAGGTTCAGATTGAGATTGTAGGTGTCCGGATCAGCAAAGGTGTAATACAGGATGTCGTCCATGAACCACTGGAGATTGAACCAAACGTCCCAGTTCCATACGCCGTTGTAGAGTTCGAACGTATAGGTTTCAAGGAGATCGTTGTAGACATGATAGCGGAAGGATTCTTCGACGAACACGGCCCATGCCAGCTGGCATTGGGCGGCATTGGCCCCGCCGTTGGCGATGCAGTAGTCGATGCCGTCTTGGAACGCGGCGGCCTTCTGGGCTTCGGTATCGACGATCATCTGTTCGAGCCAGGCAATCTGCGCGAGGATTTCGTCGACGCGGCTGTAGTCGATGCCGTCGGCGAGGTTCTGTTCCAGGACGCCGAGCAGGACGCCGATGACGCGGTCGCGGTCGAATCCGGACGCCTTCGCGTTGGTGTAGGCTTCCTGGATTTCGGCGAGCGTTTCGGCGTTCATCAGGTTTTCGAGGAACCCCTGGAAGACCTGCATCAGTTCATAAGCCTGCCGTTCCGCGAGCGGATCGAGCGGATCGAGTCCGAGCACGTCGAGCAGCATCACGACGTCGGCTTCGAGTTGTTCGGGGGTCGGCGTTTCGTCATGCCAGGTTGCCAGATAGTCGAGCAGGAGCTGACGGTTCCAGACGACGTTCGAGAAGACCGCGTAGACGATCATGTCGCGGGTCACGTAGGCGACGCCTTCGCTCCACCCGACGAAATAGTAGTCGAGTTTTTCCGGGCTCACCGGCGGGACGGCCGGATGGCCGTATGCGACGGTCGAGCTGCCGAGCAGTTCGAGTCCGTCTTCGCTGTAGAAGTCGACGACGTACATCTGGACGACGACGTCATACTGCGCATAGATGTCGCAGTCCGCATCGACGCCCGTGAAGTCGCCGAGCCAACCGGTGAAGGTATAGGCGTACTGGGCGGTGTCGGGACGAACCGGATCGGCCGGGGCGACCGCATCGGCACCGAGGTTCACGAGTTGCGCGTCGATCACGGTGCCGTCGATGTCCACGAAACGGACATGGAAGGCGAAACGGTGTTCCGTATAGACGGCGACGACCGATGCGTCACCGGTGATTTCCGTGAAATCGCCCTCCCAATGGGAGAAGGAATACGTCGCTTCGGCGCTTGCTCCCTTGGCGGGGGCGGCGGGCGGCGTGGCGGAAGCGCCGTAATCGACGGTTTCGATCCCGAGTACCGTGAAGCCGTCGTCATCGTAGAAGGTGACGAGGTACTCGCGGAGGATTTCCGCATAAACGGCGTGAACACTCAGATCGCCGGTGATCGGATCGAAACTCAGGTCCCAGCCGGTGAAGACATAATCAAACTGCGGCGTGGACGGTTTGACGGGATCCGCCGGGGCGGTGGCCGCTTCGCCGTAGAGAACGTCTTCGCTCTTGAGTTCGGTGCCGTCGGCGTCAAAGAAGACGACGGTGTATTCGCGGGTGCTCGCCGCATAGGTCGCGAGAACCGAGAATGCCGAACGGACATCGTCGAAGTCGCCGTTCCAGCCGGAGAATTCGTAATCGAACTGGGCCGACGACGGTTTCGTCGGATCGACCGGAGCGACGGCGGCGGTGCCGTAGTCGACGATCGAGGTCCCGAGCACCGTGATGCCGTCTTCGTCATAGAAGGTGACGGTGTATTGGCGCAGGGCGGCGATGTAGGTCGCCAGAACCGACTGGTTGGCGACGACGTTCGTAAACGTCGCGTTCCATCCGGCGAAGGTATAGTCCCACTGGGCCGTGTCCGGCTTGGAAGGCGCCACCGGAGCGGTCGCGGCGGTGCCGTAGTCGACCGTCGAGGCGCCGAGGACCGATGTGCCGTCCTCGTCATAGAAGGTGACGGTGTACTGGCGCAGGGCGGCGGTATAGGTCGCGAGGACCGACTGGTTGGCGACGACGTTCGTGAACGCCGCATTCCATCCCGCAAAGGTATAGTCCCACTGAGCCGTATCCGTTTTGGACGGAGTGGCGGGAGCGGTCGCGGCGGTGCCGTAGTTCACGGTCGAGGCGCCGAGGACCGTCGTGCCGTCTTCGTCATAGAAGGTGACGGTATACTGGCGGATCGTCGCGGTGTAGGTCGCAAGCACCGTGGCGTTGCCGGTCACGTTGGTATAGGACCCGGTCCAGCCGGAGAACACGAAACTGAACTGGTCGGTCGACGCACGGGTCGGCTCGGCGGGCGGAGTCGCATTTCCGCCGGCGGTCACGACTTCCGTCTTCAACACCGTGGTCCCGTCATAGTCATAGAAAATGACGGTGTACTGTTGAACGGTGGTGGTCGTCGTATCGGTGGTCACCGTCGTCGTCGCACCGGACGTGGTGGCTCCGGTGGTCGTCGTGACGACAGGAGTCGTCGTATCGAAGGATGTGATGGTGTCGATGGTGGTGGTATCGGTGGTGTCGGTGCTTTCCGTCGTCTCGATCGTCGTGGTGACCTGACCGAGAATACTGAGAAGAAGGTCGCAACCGGCGAGGCCAAACGTCAGAAAAGTAATCAACGTGAAGAGCAGAAACTTCCTTTTCATCATGTTACCCCCTTAAAAATCTTATACGCACGAGCAGCGCGCGCAGATGATACAAATTCAACATATCATAAAGACCTATAAAAATCCATAGGGGGTGGCGCAGTATTTTACCCACGGGCCAAAAATTTACATTCTGCAAACCGTTACCATGCAACTTCGGTGGTTTTCATCGGCGCTGATAAAAAAAAACGCCCGTCGGAAGATCCGGCGGGCGGCGGTATCGAATGCGGTGGTTCTCAGTCGATCCAGTAGTAGCGATCCTGCACGTCGTTCAGTTCGGTGCGGGCGACGAAGGCGAAGTCGTTGGACATGTCGAACATCCGGATTTCGGTGTAGGAGACCGTGTAGATGTGGGTGCCGATCACGACCGAGCGATCGATCGAATCGTAATAGTAATAGTAGGGGGTCGTTTCGTCGTTGTGGGAGAGTTTCGCGACGAATTCGAGGTCGCCGTCGAAGTGCGCCTTGAAGACGTACATGCTCTGGGAGTAGGCGCTGTAGTCACCGAAGTACTCGTAGATCGGAATCGCGAAATACCAGTAGTCCGCCCCTTCCGGCGCGTAGTACATGAACGCCTTGTGGTCGTAGGTGACCGGAGAATAGCTGTACTGGCTTTCCAGGAAGAAGCTGTCGGTGATGAACGGATCGTCGCCTACGGTGTCATAAAGCGAAATCTTGACGCCGGTGAAGCGGGTCCATCCGTCCTGCGTTTCGGCTTCGCGGCCGACGCCGAGCATGAGGCCGTCGTTGATGATGTGCAGATAGTCGCTCACGCCGTCTTCTTCCCACTGGCCGATCACGGTCGGATTTGCCGGGTCGGAGAGGTCGAGTTTGTAGAGCGGGTCGGTGTTGACGAACGTGACGACATATCCGACCGCGCCGTTGAAGCGGACCGAGTAGATCCGTTCGTTCGGCTTGCCGAGGCCTTCGGTGATCGAACCGAGCAAGGTCATTTCGCCTTCTGCGGTCGCATCGAGCACGAACAGCTTGTTCTCGACCGTCCAAGTCCATTGCACATAGGTCATGGTAGACCGATCGTCTAAGTCTGTCGTGATGGTATCGTCGACGGCCGTCGTGGTCGTCTCTTCGCCATCCGCGGAACCTTCAGAGGGTACTTCGCCCGTCGTAACGTCGCCGTCACCGTCGACCGTCACGATCGTCTGATGGTAGACCCATTCGGTCGTGGCGATGCGAAACGCGCCGTCGTATTCATCCATCGAGAACTGGTTGAGCGGGGATCCGTCGACTTCGCCGACCGCCTTGAAGACGAGCTTGTCGTCGGTGATTTCGAATCGGAGGATGAATGTCTTATAGTCGTACCATCCGGTCAATGCGTCGCTTTCATAGCGGTACATGATGACATAGAGGTTCGTGGTCGACATGTAGATCTGCCAGGTGCTGCCGAGATAGGCATCGACGTTCGCCTCTTCGGCGGGATCGGTGACGCTGAAGGAAACGAGCATCAGGTAGCACAGCGAGTAGTTGTCGTTGGGCATGTAGTAGATGTGGTCGGCGGGGACTTCGACTTCAACGTCGGAGGTCGCGGAGTCGTAATAGACGGGAATGAAGTTGTCTTCTTTGAACCCGTAGTTGACCATGTAGTTGTCGATGACGAGATACACCTGGCCGGCGATCATGCGGGCGTCGATCAGATAGGTGTTCTCGAAGAACATGTTGCGTTCGATTTCGACATTCTCCGGATCGGCGACGTCCAATACCAGGACGCGGGTTCCGTAACGGTAGTAATACCAGCCGTAATACATGTCGTCTTCCGCTTTCGTTTCCTCGTAATGGTATTCGTTGGCGAGGAGGACGACCTTGTGGTTGACCTCGTCGAGGAACATCCCATGGATATAGGAGTAGTCGGAATCCGGCATCGTGTACGCATAGACGATCTGCAGCGTGTCGGCGTCGATCATCAGGAACTTGTCGCCGGAAACCACGAAAATGTGGTATCCGTCGGTCATGATCGTGTCGGTTTCCATGACGCCTTCGACCTGGTCGTTACTGACGCTGTGGGTCCGGTCGACATCATCGGCGACCCCGTTCGGGGCGCCGGCCGCGGCGGTGGTGGTCAATGCGCCGTCGGTGGCGGATTCCATCAGCATGTCGGAATTGCGGTAGGAATACCAGCCGTTGCCGTTATCGCTATAGAATTGCGTGAGATAGGTGCGCAGTTCGTCGTAGTCGGAAAAATTGCCGACTTCGTCGACGGTGGGAAGTAATTCGTTCTCGGTGGTCGTGGTTTCCTGGCAGGCGAGGATGCCGGCGGCGAGGAAGAGGACGAGAGCGAAGGACGTGATGCGTCTGAACAGGCTCATTGTTTTCAAGTGATTGCCTCCTTGAGGGATGCTTGCATTAAATATAACAATCGGTCCGGCGGCTTTGTTGGTAAAACAATGCGCGTTACTCGGTCAGTTTCAGGAACAGCTCGATGTCTTCGCCGAGCAAAGAAAGCGACTGACGCCAGAACGCGGGATCGGTCACGTCGATCCCCGCGACCTTGGCGGCGTCTTCGACGGTCGACCGGCCGGTCGCCGCGAGCAGATCGTCGTAGATCGCGACGAAGGCCGGCTTGTCCTTCAGGTAACGGGCATACAGACCCTTCGCGAACAGGAGGCCGAACGCATAGGGGAAGTTGTAGAAGGACAACGTGCCGCTGTAGTAGTGGCTCTTGCACAACCACATGTACGGATGCAGCAGATCCGGGTCGAGCCCGTCGCCATAGGTCTTCTTTTGCGCGTCGAGCATCATGTTCTTCAATTCGTTCTCGTCGAAGACGGTCGTCTTGCGGCCGTCAAAGACGGCGCTTTCGAACAAAAAGCGGCTCAGAATATCGACGATCACCTGCGTATAGTCCTGGATCGACGATTCGAGCAGGAAGAGTTTTTCGTCCATCGACGTCGCCTCGCGGAGAGCGGCTTTATTGACGATCGTCTCGCAGAAGGTCGAGGCGGTTTCGGCGACGGGCATCGTATAGTTGGAGTTGAGGATCGATTCGCCGAAGATGCATTCGCCATGATAGGCATGGCCGAGTTCGTGGGAGACCGTGATGATGTCGCCGAACGATCCGTCGAAATTGGTCATGACGCGGCTTTCGCCGATCGAATGGATGTTCGAGCAGAACGCGCCGCCGACCTTGCCGGGACGGGGCGTATAATCGATCCAGCCGGTCTTGAACGCCTTGTCGGCCATTTGGAACAGGCGGTCGTTGAACGATTTGAAGTTCTTCAGCACATACGCGTTCGCCTCCGGGATCGTATAGGTCCGGGTGATGCCGCCCATCGGCGCGAACAGATCGTAGAACGGCAGTCCGTGCGGATGTCCGAGCAACTCGCCCTTACGGCGCAGGTACTTGCGGAACACCGGCAGCGCTTCGTTCATCGCCAGAAGCATCGCGTCGAGCGTCGCGCGGCTCATCCGGCTCTGGATCAGCGCCTGATCGAGCGGCGAAGCATATCCGCGTTCCTCACAGAGCGTATTGACTTCGCCCTTGATGCCGTTGAGCGCGAAGGCGACGGGGGTTTCAATTTTGCGATAGCTGTCGAGTTCGGCCAAATAGGCCTTCCGACGAACGTCCGGATTCTTGTCGTAGGCGAGGTTGCGGACCTGCGACAGGGTGATCGGCGAACCTTCGTAGTCGACCGCGACATTCGCCGTGAGCAGCGACTGCAGGCGGTCCCAGGCGTTTGATCCCGACTGGCGCAACTTGGCGACGAGCATCTCGGTTTTTTCGTCGAGATCATATTTGCCGTTTTGGATGATCTCCCGAAGCATGAAGGCATGCTCCTGGATGATCGGCGCGGCGCTGGCGAGAACCTTCTCGAACGCGGGAATCCCGCCGAGCCATTTCTTGAACAGCGTATCGGTCCCCGTCGTCTCGGTGAATTTTAGCCGCAGGGCGTTCAGATGCTTGACGGCTTCCTGGTTCGTCGTCTCGACGGATTCGGTGAGCGAGGCGAACGCAAAGAGCCGGTCGGCGACCGTGGCGAGCGCGACGCTCGCTTCGAGATATCCGACGATCGTCTGTTCCACAGCCGCGTATCCGTGCAGCGATGGTGCCAGCGCGTTGACGCGGGTGACCGCCAGATCGAGACGTTTCAGGTCTTCGGCAAAACTGGGATCGGAGAAACCTTTGTAGAGTCGATCGAGATTCCATTTGACCATGTTCGCATTCCTCCCGTTTTCTAAATATTCTAAGCGCGTCATGCGGTAGCGGATCGAGCGCTGCTCGCCGTATGAAGCGGTTTGGTACATGATTTCGTCTTGTGCGAAAAACCCGAGTTTCTGGATTACGCGGCGTGATTTGTCGTTCCCGTCGAAATGGGCGACATAGACTTCCTCGACATTGCGGTCGAGAAAGGCGTGCGCGAGGACGGCTTTGCAAGCTTCCGTCATCAGTCCCCGACCTTCCCAGTCGGGCGAGAGGACGTACCCGAGTTCGACGGCCGGTTCGCCGGCGAGCTTGGCGCGCAGATGCAGTCCGACCGAACCGATCACGCATCCGGAGACGCGCTCTTCGATCGCCCAGACGTCGTCCTCGGCGATGAAATGGCGGATGATCTTCTCCGATTCCTCGATCGCTTGATGCGGCGCCCAGCCCGCGGCGGGACCGACACTCGCAGTCGAAGCGTAGGCGTAGAGGTCGGCCGCGTCGGCGAGGCGCCAATCGCGCAATATCAGTCGCTTGGTACCGATCGTCTTCATGCGTCGAGCGCTTCTTTCACGACGAGACCCTTCGATGCGATGTCGAAATGTTCCCTCGGCGTGAGCGTAAGGGTCTTGACGCCTTCGATCGCGGCGGTGACGAGCGGTTCGTAATCGAAGAACGTCTCGTAATGAAGGGCGAGTTTGCGGGACGGGCGGATGACCGGATTCTTCGGCAGATACACCGTGCAGCAATCCTCGAAGGCACGGTTCGAGATGTCGAACGTGCCGATCTTGCGGGCAACGGAGATGATGTCGATCTTGTCGTAGGTCGCAAGCGGCCGGAGGACGAGGACATCGCACACCGATCCGATCGTATCCATGCTTTCGATGGTCTGCGAGGCGACCTGGCCGATCGATTCGCCGTTCAGGACGCACAGGCAGTCGTGCCGGAGGGCGACCTTCTCGGCGATCCGGTACATCATCCGCCGCATCACCGTGATGATGAAGCTTTCGGGGATATGTTCGATGATTTTCTGGTGGATCGGTTCGAACGGCACGAGGTGCAGTTTCATCTTCGAGTAGGGCGCATAATCGGAGAGGATCTCGACGATGTCGATCGCCTTCTGGACCGATTCGATCGCCGTCAGCGGCGTCGACTCGAAGTGCAGGCACTCGATTTCCACACCCTGCTTCATCGCCAGATATCCGGCGACCGGCGAATCGATTCCGCCCGAAAGCATGAGCAGTCCCTTCCCGCCGATGCCGACCGGGTAACCGCCCATCGCGCGGATCTGCTCGGTGAAGAGGTAGGCGCCTTCGGGACGGATTTCGATCGATAGGACCAGTTCGGGATCGTGGACTTCGACGGCGAGGTTCGGACATGAGGGGAGGATCCGACGGGCGAGTTCGCGCGAGACTTCCTGGCTCGTCTGCGGATACTGCTTGTCGGCGCGCTTGGTCTCGACCTTGAAGGTGGTCGCCTTTCCGCCGGTCTTCCGTTCGATCATCGATACCGCGGTCTTCGCGATCTCGTCAAGATCGACGGCGCACTTCGTGATCGGGCTGTAGGAATAGAGACCGGACACGCGGTCGAGCCGGCTCATCACGGCGTCGCTTTCGACACCGTTCAGGATGACGAACATGCGGTCGTGCCGGAAATCGTAGCTGACTGGGAAGGCGGCGAGTTTCTCGCGGATCAGCCGGTCGATGCGGTCGGAGAATACCTTTTTGTTCTTGCCTTTGAGATTGAGGTCGCCGTAGCGGACCAGAATGCGTTCATACATGATGGGTTCCTCGATTCGTTCCGCTCATATTTTATCATACGGGTTGCCATTTCGGGCCGGTTAATGTAAAATTGTCCCGGTGATGACAATGTACGAAGACTTCCCCCGCGGCGCGACGCGCGCCGCCCATTATTCCCGCTTTCTCGAACTCATCCGCGCCTATATGGATCGGGATCTTCCGGCGATCGCGAACCTCGCCAATTTCGCCGCGCTCGTCGCCGAATGCTTCGACGACATCAACTGGGCCGGCTTCTACCTCTTCGACGGCGTGAAGTTGACGCTCGGTCCGTTCCAGGGGAAACCCGCCTGCACGACGATCACGCTCGACCGCGGCGTCTGCGGCCGCGCCGCGACGCTTCAGGAGACGGTCGTCGTTCCCGACGTGCGCCGCTTCCCCGGGCACATCGCCTGCGACGAGGCGTCGCGTTCGGAAATCGTCGTCCCGCTTGTCGTGAAAGGAACCCTCTTCGGAGTCCTCGACGTCGACAGCGCGTCGCTCGCCCGGTTCGGCGAAGCGGAACGCGAAACGCTCGAAGCGGCGGCGCAGGTTTTCATTGACATCGACCCCTCATTGTAATATAATGATGAGTGCGCATGTAATAAAAAGCAGTTGCGCCTGCGAAAATGCTGTCTTTGATTGTTCCGTTTGAGGTTTGTCAGTACCGTCAACTGCTTGACGCGAACGCATCAAAACAATCAATCTGGATCTTCCGGGAGCTCCTCGGTTATTACGCGTAAATAGGAGGACAATACAATGTCAAGATTTACCGGTTCCACATGGAAAGTATCACGCCGCCTCGGCTTCTCAGTCACCGAGACCGGTCAAGAACTCAACAAGCGCCCGTTCGCTCCGGGACAGCATGGTCAGAAGAAAATCAAGCTGTCGGACTACGGCACCCAGCTCCAGGAAAAACAGCGCGTCCGTTTCACCTACGGGATCAACGAACGCCAATTCAAGAAGACCTTCGAAGACGCCAAGCGCATGCCCGGCATCACCGGCACGACCTTCATGGTCCTGCTCGAGTCGCGTCTTGACAACCTCGTCTTCCGTTCCGGCTTCGCCCGCTCCCGCCAGCAGGCCCGCCAGCTCGTGACCCACGGCCACATCCGTCTCGACGGCGCCAAAGCGAGCATCCCCTCGATCCGCGTCAAGGCCGGCCAGGTCATCTCGGTCAAGGATACTTCCAAAGACCTCGTGATCATCAAGGACGCCCTTACCCGCGTCGTCTCCCGTCCGGAATACATCACCTTCGACGACACGAAAGTCGCCGCGACCTTCGTGAGACTGCCCGAACGCGCCGAGTTCCTGACCGAAATCAAGGAACAGCTCATCGTCGAACTTTACTCGAAATAACTTCGAAAGACCGTCCCTGCGACGGTCTTTTTTTTGCCCTGACGACAAAAAAAGAACCGGAATTTTCCGGTTCTCGTTTTTGTTATCGGACGCGTTTGAGGGCGGCGGCGGCCATCGTGATGAACTGGTCGGGGTCCAGCGAGGCGCCGCCGATCAGGGCTCCGTCGATGTCCGGTTGGGCAAGCAGTTCGTCGATGTTCTTCGGATTGACGGATCCGCCGTACTGGATGCGGATCGCTTCCGCGACGGACGCGCCGAACAGTTCGGCGATGACCGAGCGGATGAACGCGCAGGCTTCTTCGGCGATCGAGGCGGTCGCGGTCTTGCCGGTTCCGATCGCCCAGACGGGTTCGTAGGCGACGACGATCTTCTTCATGGCGCGTTCTTCGAGTCCGACGAATGCCTTCGTAATCTGGCGGCGCAGGACGTCGTTGGTCACCCCGGCGGTACGTTCGTCAAGGACTTCGCCGACGCAGACGATCGGGGTGAGGCCGTTACGCAACGCGGCGATGGTCTTCTGGTTGACGATTTCGTCGGTTTCGTAGCAGTATTTGCGGCGCTCGCTGTGGCCGACGACGACATAGTCGACGTTGTAGCTCTTGAGCAGCGGTCCGGACACTTCGCCGGTATAGGCGCCTTCGTCGGCCCAGTGGAGATTTTGGGCGCCGACGCGGAGGTTGTCGCCCATCCGCTTGATGAGGCAGCGCATGAGCGGCGCCTGGGCGCAGATGACGGTGTCGACGTCCCGGATCGAGGGAACGGCGATGGCCGCCTTCATGATGAAAAACAAAGCTTCGTCGCGGGTCTTGAACATCTTCCAGTTGCCCGCTATGATCGGTTTACGCATGGACTATCCTTCTATCCTCAGGCGAGGATCTTTTCGATGTCGGCGATCGCTTTTTCGGCCTTGTCGCCGACCGCGATCAGTTTCACGTTCTCGCCGCTCGGAACGGCCAGGCTCATCAGTCCGAGGATCGACTTGGCGTCGATCGTGACGTTGGCATAGACAAGGCGGATGTCGACGTCGTACCGGCTCGCGGTTTGTACGATCTTCGCGGCCAGTTCGGCGTGCAGACCCGCCGTGCTCTTGATCAAAATGGTTTTCTCCATGGGTGGGTTCTCCTCTTCAAGCTCGGGCTCGGCGCGTGCGCCGCGTCCCTTATTTTTTTCCGGTTGCGGATGATCCGCCGACGCGATGAAGCGAATCGATCAGTTGTTGCAACCGCAACCGCAATTGCACGGTTCCGCGTCGTCGAGCGATTCGACGCCGGGCAGGGCTTTTCCTTCGAGATATTCGAGGGAAGCTCCACCGCCGGTGGAGATGTGGGTGAATTTGTCGGAAAAACCCATTTGGATCGCCGCTGCGGCCGAATCGCCGCCGCCGATGATCGTTCTGGCATCCTTCATGTCCGCGAGGATCTCGCAGATGGCGCGGGTGCCCTTGGCGAAATTGGCGAATTCGAAGACACCCAGCGGGCCGTTCCAGACGACCGTCTTGGCGCCCTTGAGTTCCTTCTTGAAGAGCGCGATCGTCTTCGGTCCGACGTCGAGTCCCATTTCGTCGTCGTGGATGTCGCCGTAGGTCGTCGTGCGGAACGGCGTGTCGTTGGCGAATTCCTTCGTGACCACGAGATCGACGGGGAGGATGATCTTGCCTTTGGCTTTTTCAAGGAGCGATTTGGCCAGATCGATCTTGTCTTCTTCGCAGATCGAGGTGCCGATGTTATGACCGAGCGCCTTCATGAAGGTGTAGGCCATCCCGCCGCCGATCAGGATCTTGTCGGCTTTGGCGAGCAGGTTTTCGATGACGCCGATCTTGTCGGAGACTTTCGCGCCGCCGAGAATCGCGACGAACGGCCTGAGCGGATTGTCGACGGTGCCGCCGATGTAGCGCAGTTCCTTTTCCATGAGGAAGCCGGCGACGGCGGGCAGATGGGTCGAGATACCGGAATTGGAGGCATGGGCGCGATGCGCCGTGCCGAACGCGTCGTTGACGAAGACGTCGCCGAGAGAAGCCCAATACAGACCGAGTTCCGGATTGTTCTTCGACTCTTTTTTGCCTTCGATGTCTTCGAAACGCGTGTTTTCAAACATGATGACTTCGCCGTTCTTCATCCCGGCGATGGCGGATTCAAGGACTTCGCCGCGGGTCACGGGAATGAACTTGACGGGCTGGCCGAGCAGTTCCTCGAGCCGTTTCGCGACGGGCAGAAGCGAGGATTTCGCCTTGTCTTCGGCAGTTTCGACGCGGCCGAGATGGCTGAAGAGAATGGCTTTGCCTTTTTCGGCGATGACGTAGCGGATCGTCGGCAGCGCCTGGACGATGCGGTTGTCGTCGGTGATCACGCCGGACTTGATCGGCACGTTGAAGTCGACGCGGACAAGCACGCGCTTGCCGTATAACTCGATGTCTTCGATGGTCTTTTTATTCATGTTTCGTTCCTCCTGGAAGGTATGTCAACACCACGCTTTATTATACTATCAAGTGAATTTAAATACTACTGGAAAGTATCGTGAAAACATCAGGTGAAAACACTTTCCTAACGGTTTCCGGTCGACGATAGGTAGCATAGGAGCCGATCCGCCAGCCTCATCTGCCGCAAAAGGAGCGTTTCCGACGCGGTTTCGATCCGTCTTCCGTCGTGAAAAACGATAAGCGCGCGACCGCCTGCGAGCCGTCCGATCCGCGCGATCGCACACCGGTTCACGTAGACGCCGGTTTCGGCGCGAAAGCCCGACAGCGGCAGCAGCAAAACGTCTTTTTCAAGGTGAAGCGGGACAAGGCGTCGCACCCCGAGCAGTTTCGCGGCGCAATGGATGGCGGCCGCCGTCGTCGCCAGACGCCGGGCCGCGATGCGGTCGCAGACGGCCTTCGGGGAGCCCGTTGCACTGTCTTCGCCATCGTCTTTCATGATCCGGCAGGTCCCATCCGGCCGTTTTTCGATGTAGTCGATCATCCTTGCACCCCCGGTTCATCATACCACCGGATCGGGGAATTTGGTTTTGATAAAAAAAAGCCGCCCGATTCGGGCGGCTTGATGAGGTTACTTGACTTCAACCGGCGCGGCGTCGGTCTTGACCGGCGTCGACTTGGTGATGCGCAGTTCGTTGTCGACATCGAAGAAATGGCTCTTGTTCATGTTGACGGCGAGCTTGATCTTGTCGCCGATGTGGACGTCCGAACGGGCGCTGACTTTGGCGATGATGTTGGTTTTTCCGATCGAGATGTGGATGTTCGTCTCGGCGCCGAGAAGTTCGGCGACGTCGACGAGGAATTCCGCGGCGGATTCCTTGTAGGTCTCGAGCGCGACGAGTTCGTCGTGGATGTCTTCCGGACGGATGCCGAGGACGATCTGACGGTTCAGATAGTCTTTTTCCTTCAGCATGTTGAACTTCGGTTCCGGAACCTTGAGTTTCAGGTTTTCGACATAGAAGCAGCCGTCGTCCTGGACTTCGCCGGAGAGGAAGTTCATCGCCGGGGTGCCCATGAAACCGCCGACGAACATGTTGTTCGGATTGTCGTAGAGTTCCTTCGGGGCGCCGATTTGCTGGATCCGGCCGTCTTTCATGACGACGATGCGGGTCGCCATGGTCATGGCTTCGATCTGGTCATGGGTGACGTAGATGGTCGTCGTGCCGAGGCGTTCGTGCAGCTTGATGAGCTCGGCTCTCATGGCGACGCGCAGCTTGGCGTCGAGGTTGGAGAGCGGTTCGTCCATCAGGAAGACCTTGGCGTCGCGGACGATCGCGCGGCCGAGGGCGACGCGCTGGCGCTGACCGCCGGAGAGGGCTTTCGGCTTGCGATCGAGATAGCCGGAGAGGCCAAGGATGTCGGCGGCGTTCTTGACGCGGCGTTCGATCTCGTCCTTGGGCATCTTGCGGAGCTTGAGGCCGAAGGCCATGTTGTCGTAGACCGACATATGGGGATACAGGGCATAGGACTGGAACACCATCGCGATGTTGCGATCCTTCGGGGCGACGTCGTTGACGAGGACGTCGTCGATGTAGAGTTCGCCGGCGGTGATCTCTTCGAGTCCGGCGACCATTCTGAGGGTGGTCGATTTACCGCAGCCCGACGGGCCGACGAAGACGATGAATTCCTTGTTCTTGACGTCGAGGGTGAAATCGAAAACCGCCTGCACGCCGTTGTCATACACTTTGTCGAGATGTTTGAATGTCAATGTTGCCATGAATGATTCCTCCTGGAATGGATTTTGAACTCATGCAAATTATAACGGATAACCGATTTTTTTCCTATGGTCAAAGTGCACAAATCACGCGCGGAAGAGCAGAAAGCAGGCGAGTCCGCCGGTAAACGTGCGGACGTCGATCCCGGTCTTCGCGGCGAAATGGTCGAGCCGGTAATTGAGCGTGTTGCGGTGCATGAACATCCTTCGGGCGGCGCGCGAGGCGTTCTGGTCGGCCTTGATGAACCCGACGGCGGTGTCGACCGTTTCGGCGCCGACAAGATCGTAGTAGTAGCCGCGCAGGATGCCGCGAAGCGGCGTCAGGTTGCGGAGCACGGCCTCGGTCACAAGCTCCGCCGCGCCGAACACGCCGTGGCCGAGTTTGGGCAGGTCGCTTAACACCGCCGCGACCGGATAGTCGGGCGAATCGGGGACGACGAAGACGGTGATGTCCTGGATGAACTCCTGGACCGCCAGTTCGCGAAGCCTTTGGAAATCGGCGTCCTCGTGGTCTCCCTCGATCACGAGGCGGACCAGATCCGGTCCGGCCGGAAAGACGCGGATGTCGCCGTACGCGGTGAAAAACGCGGCCATCGCTTCCTGGTCGACGCGTTTCATCCAGACGTAAGCTTCACGCGCGTTCATGCGGGTACCTCCGGGATCAGACGACGTAGTCGCCGCGATACGAAAGGAGCATCACCGACTGGACGCCGGGGAGCGTCTTGATCGGGTCGATTTTCTTGCCGATGTCCTTCTGGCCGCGGACTTCGAAGGTGAATTCCGCCTTGTCCTTCTGGACCGACTTGTTGCGGAGGACGAAGCGCGGATAGATTCGCTTCGCTTCGGCGAGGAGCAGGTCTTCGTCGAACGGTCCCTCGATCCGGACGATCAGGATATAGGGCGTCGTGAAGATCTCGAGCGCCTGGACGAGCATGATCGCGAGGCCGACGACGGCCGAACCGAGCACCGCGAGGAGTCCGGATCCGGCGCCGACGGTGATGCCGATGCCGATCGTCCAGAACATGAAGATCGTATCGAGCGGATTCTTGATCGCCGTGCGGAAACGCACGATCGACAACGCGCCGACCATGCCGAGCGACAAGACGACGTTCGAGGAAACCGCCATGATCACCATCGTGGTGATGAGCGCGGACACCGGGAGGGTCATCGAGAAACTCTTGTTGTAGACGGTCGTCTGATACGAGAGTTTATAGATGAAAAGGACCCATAGGGACAGCGCGAAGGCGACGAGCAGATTGAAGGCGATTTCGCCGGGAGTCAGTTCGAGGACCGACCAATCTTCAAAGAATTCCTGAAGTGTGAACAGCATCATAGGCATCTATGTCATCTCTCGATCTCACGGGTTGAGAAGAATCCAGCCCATGTAGTATTTGGAATACGAAACGATTTGGAAGTTCTTGAAGAAAATGATCTTTCGGAGCGTTTCCGGAAGAACCCCGGTGTATTTGACTTCGAGGATCGTCATCTGCGGTTCGAGGACCCGCCGGCGGAAGCCGGGATCGGATTCCCAAAGATAGGCGGTGACATCCTTGTCGAAGGTGACGCGGACGTCACCGATCGGATACGTGAAGGCCTCGCGGAGATAGTCGACGACGATCGCGGGACGGAGGTCGTCGAGTTTCATCCGGACCAGCACATCCGCCATCAAGCGGATGTTGGCATAACGGGAGACGCCTTCCGCATCGGCGCGGAGGAGCGCATCGCGCATCGGATCGTCGAGCCAGATCGATTCCTTGGCGGTGAGGTTCCCGACCTTCGTCTTGTATTCGAGACGGGCCGGACCGCCGGCGTAACTGCGGACGCGGTATTTCTGGTGAAATTCGACGCCGTCGGCCTTGTCGCCGACGCGGGAACAGTACAGATCGTCGAAGTAGACGCTCGAAATCGTGTATTCGCCGGTCAACGGATCGGCATGGGGGTCGCGGGTCATCACGAGCGGCAGCTGATTCGCGAGCTGCACGAGTTCGTCGGGGGTCAAGAGGAATTTCAGTTCGGTGCGCGTCAGTTCCAAGCGGGTCCCTCCCCCATAAATGCGTGAATGCCGACTTGCGTCAGCATTCATTATAACACATCGAATTTGATTTGTCGGCGGTTATTCGCCCGTGATGCCGGTCTTTTCGATGCCCTGGACGAAGGATTTCTGACCGACGAAGTACAGCAGCAAAAGCGGGATCACGGAAATCACGGTCGCCGCCATCTTGAACGACTCGACGAGTTGGATTTCGCCGCCGGCGTCCGGATGGGTCAGACCGGTCGTGCGCGTCGAGAACAGCGAGTCGAATTTGCCGAGCTGGTTGGTGAACAGGTCGATGCCGTCGCCGACGAGGAACTTCGTGACGTAGTCCTCGTTCCAGTTCCAGACGAAGGAAAACAGGAAGACGACCACGATCGTCGATAACGACAGGCGGATCGTGATGTGCCAGAACAGCTGGAATGGATTCGCCCCGTCGATCTTGCCGGCCTCGTAGAGGTCGTTGGGGATCAATTTGAAGAAGTTCACGAAGATCATGATCAGAATCGCGGAGTTGACGCCCTGGCCGAAGAAGGCCATCAGCATCTGCGAGTCGTAGCTGCCGATTCCCTGGCCTTGGCCGGTGCGTCCGATCAGCTGGTAGAATTCGTTGAACATGTTGTACTGCGTGATGAGCAGGATCGGGACCGGGATGATGAACGACAAAAGGATGATCGTATAGAGGAACTTCTTGCCCTTGAACTCGTAGCGGGCGAAAGCGAACCCGGTGAGGGCGGAAATGACGGTCTGCGAGATCGCCATCAAACCGGAATACTTGATCGAGTTGAAAAGCGAGACGGTGCCGTTTAGGACCTTCCAGGCGATTCCATAGTTTATCAACGTGAACTTGGAGGGGAGCCAGCCGACTTCGGGATTGACGAGGTCGGAGGCGGACATGAAGGAAATCGAAAGCATGCGCAGGATCGGATACAGGAAGACATAGCTGATCGTGATCAGGAAGATGTAGATTGCGATCCGGGAGACGATCCGCGTGACTTTCGCCTTGTGTCCCTTGACATAGGCCTTCGCGTCTTCGAAGCGGGAGCGGACGTTCTGAAGGAGGGCGTTCATTGCGCGTTCACCGTCCCCTTCTTCTGCTGTTCGCGGCGGCGGGCGAGGTCTTCCATGCCGAGCCGCTGGATCGAGGAAAGCTCGACCTTCTTGACTTTCTCCGACCGGCCGAGGAGGAACCAGGCGACACCGACGAGCAGGAAGACGACGAACGTATAGATCGCCGCGAACGTCGAGGCGAGGCCGATCCCGCCGCCGCGGTCGTAGATCGAGTACTGGATCGTGTAGAAGACCGGGTTGCCGGTATAGGTGCCGAGCTGGACGATCGTGAAGACCGCGCAGACGAATGCCGTCGGCTTGACGATCGGGACTTTGATCTTCCACAGGATCTGCCAGCCGTTCGCGCCGTCGATCTTGGCTGCTTCATACAGGTTGACGTTGATCTTCTGGAGCGCGTTGATGAACAGGATGACGGGGATGCCGGTGAACCAAAGCACCATCGTGAAGTTCCCGAAGAGTCCGGACAGGGCTTCGGCGAGCTGCGGGCTGTAGGACAGGATCATCTTGAAGATGATGTTGTCCGCATAGGTGAGAAGCGATCCGGCGCCGTTCCAGTAGAGGATGCCGGTGATCGGACCGGACATGATGATGACCGGGAAGAAGAAAATCACGCGGAAGATGCCCTGTCCCTTCACGCCGGTATTGAGCAGCACGGCGAGGATGAAGGCGATGATGATGATCGTCGGGACGTAGGTGAACTCCATCACGATGAAGTCAAAGAGTTGCGGGAAGAAATTCAGGTTGCGGAACGCGGTGCCATAGTTTCCGCCCTTGTCGATCAGGTTGTATACGTAAGTGAGTCCGATGCTTTCGGACGTGATCTTGAAGAACGTGTTGTAGATTGTCTTGAAGAACGGATAGATGACGAAGGTGAGGAAGCCGAGCAACCACGGCGCGATGAACAGATAGGCGATCTTGTTCTGATTCTCGATCCGCGAATCGCTGGTGAGGGCTTTGAGGGTTCTGTTTTTCGCCATCTCACTCGCCTCCCAGCACGACGTAGGATTCGGCGGGGACGGATCCGGCGCCATAGTCGTATGCCTGGTCGGTGTAGTTCACGTAGATCGTGACGCCATTGTCGTAACGATTTCGGATCACGCCCGCGGCGACGACGTCGCGGTCCGTCCAGGCGGCGCCGAGGACGCTTCCCAACGCGCCGTTCACGGTGGCGTAGATCGTCTCGATCGCTTCTTTGTACAGTTCGTACTCGGTCGAGTAGTAGTCGCTCGAATTCGTATCGGAGAGCACATAGGCCGGTTTTTCGGTAAGGACGAAGGACGGCCAAACGTTGTAGTCGATCATCCGGAGCATGTCCTTGGTGGTGTAGAAGGAGAAGTTGGAATAGATCGCGTAGAGTTCCATCGTGCCCTGCAGGACGATCTGCAAAAACGGCACGGTGTCGGTTTCGATCAGATACTGGGTCGTGTAGACGTCCATCTGCAGGTATTTGTCCGTATACTTGAACAGATAGCTGTTCGGCTGCGTCAGGTTGAGTTCGCCGACGCCGGACAAGGCGTCGAGGGCGTTGCGGAACAGGATGATCGCATCCGTGCGGGTGGTGACGTCGCCGGTATAGTCGGTGACGAGATGATCGGTCATGCCGTCGACGGTGAACGACGGGACGCCCATGCCGGCGAAGGTGTTCGCCTGCTTCATCAGCCACTCGGCGCTCTTGATCGGACGGGCGTAGAAGAACGTGTCGATCGGCTCTTCATAGGAAAGGAGCCTGCCGTACCAGCCGGCCGGATGCTTGGAGGCGTTGCGGTACAAAGAAATCTGTTGTTCGTTGATCAGGTAGTAATCCTGATAGAACGAGATGTCGACGCCGAGGTCGGAAAAATCGCCGATCAGGTCGCGATAGCTTGCCTTCGATCCGATCGCCGAGGAGAAGATGGCGCGCGACGGATTGCCGAGGGTGACGCCCTCGGCCTGCCAGCCGATCAATCCGGAGGAAATGTGCGTGATTCCGGTCGCCATCACGTCGGAGAGGATGTCCCGGACGTTTCCGGCGGCGGTGGCGACCATCGTCTGATAGCCGATGATCGAGTTTTCCGTGTCGGCCATCAGGAAGTCGAGGCGGATCCCGATGTCCGTCGCGGTCGGCGCGATCGACGTCAGTTCGCCCGTATCCATCAGGTACTGCTTGTACTTGAGCGCCATTCCGACATAGTTGGCCGGATAGGGATCGGCCGTGCCGTCGCCGGACAAAAAGTCGTAATGAAGTTCCGCGTCGAACTGGTTCAGTTCGTCGCCGATCGAGGGAACCGGGTTGTCGCCATCGAGCGTGTAGATGCGGTTGTACCTGTAGTTGTACTTGAACTTGGCAAAGGTATTGTTATAATATGTGGCGTTGCCTTCGGGCATCGAAACGATCTGCATGTATTCGGCGCCGGAGGTCGCATAGGCGACGAACGCCGCCTGGTCGTTGCCGTGGGCGATCCCGAACACGGGAATCGACGCCGTCTTGAACGGCACATAGGTGCCGAGCGCCAGTTCGTAGTTCTGGAATGTCTGCGACGGGTCGTCGCCAAAGACGACGGCGGTGTATTCGGTCAGCTTGACGGTGTTGTTTCGGAAGCGGATCAACCCGCCCGAACCGTCGGGGACGAAAGCGTAGCCGCCGATCATCTCGGTTTGCACGCCGCTTTCGTCTTCATAGTCGCCATCGTCTTCGAGGGTCTTCGGGGTGGCGGTGTAGACGGTCTGCACGCCGCCGACGGCGCCCATGAACGGAGCGACGCTGATCGTCGAAAGGTACGGGAGCGCGGTGCCGGCAAGGAGGTCGTTGATGATCCGGAGCGCGAACCCGCCTGCGGTGAGGGTGATGTCGGCGACGATCGTCATCGTCAGATCCGAATCCACGCCGATCCCGAAGGTATCGAACGTGAAGCGCCAGAGCGTCGGATCGCCATTGATGTTCTGCAGCGTCGAGTTGACGTCATAGAGCGACAGTTTCAAATAACTTGAATAGACGGTGTCGATCTGGTAACCGGAATCGCTCGCGCCTTTCTTGTAATAAACGAAATTCAACAGCGAGTTGGCCAGAAGCGGACCGGCGGGATCGATCGCGGTGAGCGAGTCGACCGGGATTTCGCAAAGAGCTTCGAACGTCGCGAAATCGATCAGATCGTCATTATAATCGTTTTTGGCGTCCCGGCAGGCGGCGTTCTGAACGGTTTTGGTCCTGGTCGGATCGATGTCGAGGCCGGTCTTCCAGGTGTAGCCGTTGCGCTTGTCGGTGACGACGAGGACGTCGCGGGCTTCCTGCCAGTAATAGACGAAATCGGCGGTTTCATGCAGCATCGCATAGCCGCCTTCGTCGAAGTCGGAGGAAGGGATGTCGGTGAGGGCGGGCGGATTTTCCTGCGTGTCGCGGGCCGTCGGGACCCAGGCGCCGCTGACGGCGAGGGGGGTGAGGGACAGCGCGGTCACGAGGACGGCCAGGCTTTTTTTAACCCAGGACATGGCGGAACGCCTCCTTCACGAGTTCAATCAGGAATGTGAACAGTTGCTTGATCGTCATCTGCACGAAGGCGAAGACAAGCAGGATCACGACGAGGAACAGGATGGTGATGAGGATGCTCTTGATCGTCTCGCCCAACGTGTAGTTCTGGATTTCTGAGATCGAGATGAACACGAGCAACAGGCTCCATGCCAATCCGACCCCGAAGATGACGTTCAGCAGGAACAGCTCGTTGGTCGTCGCGACGTAGGAGATGAGGGTCGATGTGACGCATCCGAGGATGAACGGCAGCATCGAATAGGCGACCCCCTTGAAGATTTCCCCGAGCGTTCCTTCGCCGTCCTGGATCGACGTCACGAGATAGCTGCAGAGGACGAAGAGGCCGACGAGCGCGAGGAAGCCGAGGATGATCGAACCGAGGTCCATGTCCTTCAGGTCGGTCGATTGGAAGATGAACCCCTTCCCGGCGATGAAGAGCAGGTAAGCGCCGAAGGTGAGGCCGAGGATCGCGATCGCGCCGGCGTAGGATCCGTGAAGCTTCTTCTTCAGGTAGTAGAACGCGTCGGCGGGTTTCTTCGCGACGGTCTTGGCATAGAGCACGTCGGCGATCAGTTTGTTGGAGGTGATCTTCGTCGTCACGGCGCGGACCGGGGCGAGGAAATGCGTCTTCCGATCGGCATAGCCGAGGACCGCGAAGGCGATGAAGCCAAGCAGGATGATGCCGAGCGACGGCAACAGATTCGCCTGCAGCCAGATGTTGCGGAGTTCCCAGAAGGCCTCGGAATAGAGTTCGCGGTTGCCGGCGATCTCGAAGTGTTCGGCGGCGAGCGCGTATTCCTCGAGTTGCAGATAGTTCTTGGCGATGCCGTTGTGGGCGAGCATCGACATCTGGTTCAGGCGGAGGACCGCCTTCCAGAGCTCGACGGCTTCCTCGTAGCGGGTTTCATCGTAGAGCGCGATCGCCTGATAGATGGTCGAGGCATATTCGGTCGGGACGAACGACTGCAGGTAACTGTTCTCCGAATCGAGCGTCCAGATCTGCCCGGCGGCGTCGACGGCGATCGCCGCGAGGCTCTTGAAGAGACCCGCGATGCCGACGTCGAGATAGGATCCGAAGGTGTAGATGAACTCGCCGTCGTTCGTGTAGACGTCGATCCAGCCGCTCTGGTCGGCGGTGTACATGATGCCGGGATCGTCGACCGCGACATCGACCAGCTTGGCGCTTGAGATGTACATCTCCGCGAGCATGTTCGTGCCCTGCGTGGTGTGCTTCTTGATATTCTCGACGCGCAGACCGGAAGAGGACGAATAGACGATGCCGCCGTCGTCGATGAAGACGGACGTGAAGACCGGCGGGGTCAGGTTGATGTTGAGGTTGTCGAGCTGCTCCTGCGTGTAGATGAACTGCTGGAACTGCTGGCGCAGCGTCAGGTTGACCTTGTTGGACGAGAAGAACCCGAGGAATTCGCCCGTGTTCGAGAGCTGGACGACGCCGTCGGAGGACCCCTTCGAGACGACGTACATGATCCCCGCCTTGTCGACGGCGACCTTCTCCGGCTCGAAGGCGAGCGTTTCGTACATGATCGAATTCGGTTTTCCGAAGGATTCGACGAGTGTTCCGTCGGCGGAAAAATGGAAGACCCTTCCGGCGGCGGAATCGGCGACGTAGATGTCGCCCTCCGAAACATAGGCGGAACTTTCGCGACAGACGAACACGCCGGTCGGATTCGCCATCAGCGGGGTGGTGAAGGAGGTCATCGTGTTCGCGATCGGATCATAGATCACGATGCGGGCGTTGCCGGCATCGGCGATCACGAGTTTGCCTTCGTTGTTCACCGCGAGATCGGCAGGGCTTTTCAGTCCGAGCGACGTGATCGTCTGGCCCGGCAGGTAGGCATCCTGCGTCTGGACGTAGTCGTGATCTTCGTCAAAGGCGTAGGTATAGGTGGTGGAGGAAGAGGCGAAGACCCGGACGGTCCCCGCCGTCAGCGCGGCGAAGAGCAAGAAGAGGAAGAGAATCGAAGCTTTCTTGACGATTTTCA
>Ga0154580_153_pt2 | contig 37769 bp, 37 predicted proteins | sample RifGroF2_FD_116009 | JGI IMG/M metagenome (GOLD analysis project Ga0154580, IMG submission 116009) | Tenericutes bacterium GWF2_57_13
GATAGACGACGGCCTTGCCGGCGCGGATCGGCGGATTCGTCAGAATGCAATCAAAAAGGCCGGGGACATGAAGGCATCCGTCTCCGGACAGAATGACGGCGTCCACGCCGTTGTCAAAGGCGTTGTCGCGCGCCAGTTCGACGGCCCGATCGTTGATGTCCGTCATGGTGACGCGCGCGCCGAAAAGGGCGCCGAGAACGACGCCGACGGCGCCGAATCCACAACCGAGGTCGAGGATGTCGGCGTCTGGTCCGACTTCGACGTTCTCAAGCAGCGTCCGGGTCCCGAAATCGAGTCCGGCTTTTGAGAAGACGCCATGGTCGGTCGTCATTTTGAACTCGCGGCCGCGGATGACGAACCAAATCGGTTTTTTCGCGCTTGCGAGGGTATCGTTGTCTTTCGTGAAGTAGTGAGGCATCGAAGTACCTCCTTAACGTCAAAAACCTGAGACAATCTCAGGCTGACGTTCCGACGTTGCAATTACTTGAGTTCGACAGTGGCTCCGGCGTCGGTGAGTTTCTTCGCGATTTCCTTGGCTTCGTCTTCCTTGACCTTTTCCTTGATGGCCTTCGGGGCGGCGTCGACGAGGTTCTTGGCATCGATCAGGCCGAGTCCGGTGAGTTCGCGGACGACCTTGATGACGGCGACTTTGCTGGGGCCGACGGCGGTCAGGATGATGTTGACTTCCTTCGGTCCGAGATCTTCTTCGACCGGGGCGGCAACGGCGGCGACAGGGGCGGCGACGCCGGCGGACGGGTCGACACCGAATTCGGTCTTCATCGCGTCGATGAGTTCCTTGATTTCAAGCATGGTCATTTCTTTGAGTGATGCGATAAAATCCTTGGCAGTGAATTTGGCCATTTTGGTTTCCTCCATTGGAAATTTTTTTACGTTCGATTGGGTGAAGCGGCGTTACTGTTTTTGATTCGCGATTTGATCGAGGCCGTATGCGAGTGCGGAAAGCGGCGCGTAGAGTTGGCTGGCCAGCATGGCGAGCAACACCGGTTTCGGGGGCATCGTGGCGATCATTTTGATTTGGGCGGGATTGTAGTAGTCGCCGTCGACCACGCCCGACTTGATGACGAGTTTCACGTTCTTGCGGATGAAGTCGTTCAAAATCCGCGCGCCGACGATCGGGTCTTTACGCGAGACGATGATGCCGTTCGGACCTTTGAGATCCTGGTCGATCGCTCCGAATCCGCAGGCTTGAGCCGCACGGCGCGAAATGTTGTTCTTCGCGACGATGAGCTCGCATCCTTCTTTACGAAGCAGGCGACGCAGTTCTTCGGTCTTCAGCACGGTCAGGCCGCGGTATTCCGCGACGAGGACGGCTTTGGCGTCTTTCATTCTGCCGACGAGCGCATCGACTTCTTCTTGCTTGACGCTGAGTGTTTGTTCCCTGGACATTGTTACACCTCCTGTGTGACTTGGGTTGAAAAAGAAATTCCTCTTTTCGCGAGAAAAGAGGAATGAAAAAACAAATTCATCATCTTCGTCTCGGCGGGATGATTAAGCTTGCGCCCCCGCTGTCTTCGATCGAACGATTCAGTTGTCGGTTCTTGCGTCAGATGGCAATGGAGACACCGGGGCCCATCGTCGAGGAGATGGCGACGTTTTTCACGTAGATGCCCTTGACGGTGGACGGTTTGATTTTCTGAATCAGATCGGTGACGGTCTTGATGTTCTCGACCAGGTGTTCCGGTAGGAAGGAAACCTTGCCGACGATGACCTGCACGTTGCCGAACTTGTCGACGCGGTAGGTGATCTTGCCGCCCTTGGAATCGGTGACGGCCTGCGAGATGTTCATCGTGACGGTGCCGGTCTTGGGGTTCGGCATGAGGCCTTTCGGACCGAGGACGCGGCCGAGTTTGCCGATCACGCCCATCATGTCCGGAGTGGCGATGACGACGTCGAATTCAAACCATCCGCCGGTGATTTTCGCGATGAGATCTTCGTCGCCGACATAGTTGGCGCCGGCATCGCGGGCTTCTTTGGCCTTATCGCCTCTTGCGAAGACGAGGACGGTTTTTTCCTTGCCGGTTCCGTGCGGGAGGACGACCGCGCCGCGGAGATTCTGTTCCGCTTTACGCGAGTCGAGGTTCAGGTTGAGGGCGAGTTCGACGGTTGCGTCGAACTTCTCGAATGCGATCGATTTGACGAGGTTGACGGCTTCAAGCGGTTCGTATTTCTTGGTCGAATCGACTTTGGCCGCAGCCATCTGGTACTTCTTGCCTTTTTTCGCCATTTTGTCAGTCCCTCGCTCAGTCGGCCACTTTGATGCCCATGTTACGGGCCGTGCCTTCGATGATGCGGGCGGCGGCTTCGACGTCATTGGCATTGAGGTCCGGAAGTTTCAGCGCTCCGAGTTCACGGAGCTGGGCGCGGGTGATGGTCGCGACCGTTTCTTTTTTCGAATTCGCGGCGCCCTTCTGAATGTTGCAGGCTTTCTTGAGCAGATCGCTTGCGGGCGGGGTCTTGGTGATGAACGTGAACGATCTGTCGTCGTAGACGGTGATCACGACCGGGATGACGCTGCCGACCAATGTTTTGGTCCGTTCGTTGAACTGGAGGCAGAATTGCTGGATGTTGACGCTCGCCTGGCCCAGTGCGGGTCCGATCGGCGGAGCGGGGGTGGCTTTGCCACCGGCAATCTGCAGTTTGACGATTGTCTTTACTTCTCTTGCCACGAAATGACACCTCCTGAAAATCGTGTGTGGTGAACGGGCTCCTTTGGAGTCCTCCCATTGGAAATACGTGTGTGTGGACACACGCTTAGATATTATACAATGACACCCGCGCCCATGTCAAGCAATATCGTGCCGCATGGAACGGGTTCAAAACCAGGATCAGATGTCGTATTTCACGTTGATTTCCGATGGCGTTCTGTGCAAAAGCGTGAAGATCGGAATCATGCCGAAGACGATGTTGATGAGGAAGATGCCGACGATGCCGGCGAGAAAAAGCGTGATCGGGAAATAGAAGAGCGAATTGATCATCCCGAAGGCTTTTTCGATTTCGTTCACCACATAGGTCATGATGATATACCCCGGAAGCGAACCGACGGCCGTGAAGGCGATGATTTCCGACAGGAAGATCTTGTAGATGTCGCCTTTCGTTGCGCCGATCGAACGGTAGATGCCGATTTCCTTGATGCGTCCGAGCATCGACGAACGGGTCATGAAGAAGATGTAGACGACGATGCCGCCGAGCGTGACGAGGATCGTGGTGATCCGTCCGGCGACGGCCGCGCGCGTTTCGGCGACGTACTGCTCGCGAGCGGTGCCAAGGGCGTCCGCCGCTTCGTAGTCGAGCGCCACAATCTCGCTCACGGCCAACGCGACGTCATCCGCATAAAGTTTCAGACTCGCCCCGGCACCGACATCGAGCAGATTCACGATCACGAGCCGCATCGCGACATCGTCGCTGAAGATGTAGTCGCTCTCGTCGTAATTCTCAAAGAGTCCGACGACCGTGACTTCGGCCCCGGAGAGGATCAGTTCGTCGTTCAGATCGAGACCGGACCCGACGGCGGCGAGTATCTGGTTCGTACCGGTGATGTTGGCGCCTTCGGCGATGTCGTAATGACCCGCCGCCGAACCATGAGACGTCGCTCGGTAATTCGCGAGTTCGGATGAGAAGTAGAGAATGTTGGCGTCGGTCACGACCACCACCGGCGCATCCGAAGAAACGATGCCGGAAATCACAAGCGACGTTCCGTTGTTCGAATAATAGTTCATCGATACGAGCGTGCCGATGAGTTCTTCGTAGGTGTCGATGCCGAGGTCGAGAATCGCTTTCTGCGTCAAGAGCAGATCCGCCAGCCAGACGTCGATTGCAGCCTCCCGGTTCGTCGCGGGAAGCGAACCGGCGACGAGTTCATGGGTTCCGAGCCGTGAAACCGGCACCGGATAGCCGTTGGTGACCGCGACGCGGGCGCGGTTCGCGCTGCCCTGATAATAGTCTTCCGTGCGGAAGCCGAGCATCAGCGCTGCGCGGTATGGGGAAACGCCGATCGCGGACGTGTCGTTCAGGATGGTCGAAACGTCGGCGTAGCTCATGTTTTGCTTGATCGTCACATCGACGAGATTCTTTCCGACATCCATGAAGTCGGCGGGATCGACCTTCGTCAGGTTCCCGAAGGTCGCCAGATTGTAGACGGTGAGCGCGGAGATGACGAAGTACGCGATCAAAAACAGACGGCGGAAGAATTTCCGCTGACCGAGGATCTTCCGGAATCCGGACAGCAGGCTGTCGCGGAAGCGGATGAACGAACCGCGGCCGGTTTCGCGGACGATTCGCCCATACTGGTTCAGGTCGAAAGACGACTTTTCAATGTCTTCCGTCTCCGGCTTCTTGTAATGCTCCTCGAGCAACTTGATTTCCGAATCGTCGGTCAGGTATTTGACTTTCGTCGACGCGTCGGCGCGCACATAGATGGTGTTGTTGAAATGGATGATCTTGACGTTGATTGCCGAGGGCGGATTGGCGCCGTGATAGAACGTCAGCGCGACGGGCGCAACGGCGGTTTCCTTTTCCATGTCGAGCAGATAGACGTTGCGATCGTCGATATGCTCGAGGGTGCGGTTGCCTTCGTTGATGTAGTCTTTGACGATCCGTCCGTCGGCTAGTTCGATGACCCGATCGGCGTAGAAATCGACGAGTTCGCGTTCGTGCGAGACGAGGATCACGAGGCAGGTCTGACTGATTTTCTTGATGATGCCCATGACTTCGAAGGTGTTATTCGCATCGAGATTGCCGGTCGGTTCATCGGCGAGGACGACCTTCGGATTCTTTGCGATCGCTCGGGCGATGGCGACTCGCTGCTGCTGTCCGCCGGAGAGGGCGAGGACGTTGCGCTTGCGGTAGTTGTACATCCCGACGCTACGAAGGACATAGTTGATGCGGTCCTCGACCGCCTTCTTGTCGAAGAGCCCGGCGATGTTGAGGGCGGTCTCGACGTTTTCATAGACGGTCTTGTCGGTGATCAGATTGTAGTTTTGGAAAATGTAGCCGACGTTTTGGTTGCGGATCGCGTCGATCCGTTTCGGATCGTAGCGGGTGATGATCTCGTCGTCGAAGGCGATTTCGCCGGATTCGAAGCCGTCGAGGCCGCCGATGATGTTGAGGAGGGTCGTCTTGCCGCAACCCGAAGGACCGGTCAAAGCGACGAGGCCGATTTCGGGGAAAACGAGGGTCGTATCGTTCACGACGTGGATTTCATTGGTTTTTCCCTTGTTGAAGTACTTGTTGATGTTTTTCAGCGTGATCATCGTCGTCGCCCCCTCATTCGGCTTTCAAGGTCCGTTGGACGGATTCCTTGAAAACGCGGCGGCAGTATTTTCCGGAGATCAGGAGCGCCATCAGGACGAGCAGGGCGAACAGGATCAGGTAGGTGCCGACATTGTAGAACTTGATGATCGACGTCAGGAAATTATCCTCCAAATTCAAGACGATCAGCGTCGTGGCGACGATCGTGTAGGCGATCACCGCGGTAAAGATGTTCTCAAGATAGATGAATAACTTGATCATCTTCTGGCTCGCGCCGATGGTCCGGTAGATGGCGTAGTCGTGCATCTTCGTATTGATGATCGCCCGGAAGATGACATAGGTGATGAGGGTCGCGCCGGCGAGCGTGATGAACAAGGTGATGCCGGCGGAGATGATGTTGAAGATCACGAAGAAACGCGCGAACTCTTCGGCGCTCTGCGAATCATACGGATAGAACGCGGCGTACTTCGAGTCGAAGAGACCGCCGCCGATCGTCCCGATACGGCGGACGAGCGCGTCGACGCCGACATCGGAAGCCGACCACACGCTGATTTGATAGACATCGTTGCCGAGGATCGCGGCCGCCGTCGCGGAACTGATTCGCAGCGACCAGTCGTCGGTGATGGTATACACTTCGTAATGGAAATCCGGAATCACGACGTCGCGATAGTAATCGGTGACCGTGAGCGTGCCATCTGCCGAGCAACTCTCTTCAACCGGGTCGCAGACGCCGGTGTTCCACGGCACCAGGATCGTGTTCAGGGGGACATCTTCGTCCAGGACGAGCGGGAACTGCGAAAACGGGTTTAGAAATTCGAACGGGTCCCCGAGATTGTCGATTCCTTCGAAGGCGGTCGCGGCGAATCCGCCCGCCAAATAAACATACTTCGTGAGCGCGTCGAACGCTTCCTCGCCAAGCAGGACATAGTCATAGTATCCCGTCGACGGTAGATCAATCGAGGCCGTGGAGGTGATTCCGACGATCGTGACATAGACATCCGACGTGGTTCCCCAACCGCGTCCCGTCGTGTCCATCATGATCTGGCCGAGATAACTTTCGACATAGGCGTCAAGCGCAAGGGAATTGGTGGCGATGACGACTTCATCGGCCGCCGCCGGCATCCGTCCGGCGTACAGATCGGCTTCATCAAGCACCCCTGCCGGAAGCGCGTAGGTGTAGATGGAATCGTAGTAGCCCCATTCGTTCACCGTGCTCATGGTGTAGCTGAAGGTATAGTCGAGGATGAAGTCGTTCTCGACGATCAACTTCACATTCGCGATGTCGAGGATTTCGGCGAAGTCCTCCGCGGTGAACGTCGTCTTGTCGGTCTTGCGAACGACGACGCGGTCGATCGAGGTGTTGTTGAAATAGTAGTTTCCCCAATCCTCGAAGTCGCGCATCGAAGCGTTGAAGGCGCCATAGGCGAGGGCGACGAAGAAAGAGAAAACGGTGAAGATGAGGACCATCAAGATCGATTTTCGCGGTACGGCGAGCAGATTGCGGAACGCGATTCCGACATGTTCCCAAATCGAGAGCCGGTTTTCCGTGTCGACGATCTTTGGCAAATCCTTTTTTTCTTTCGGCGCGACTTCGACGTCTTCGACGATTTCGCCGTCGAAGATGCGGATCTTGCGCGTCGCATAATCCTTCACCTGCTCATAGTCGTGGGTGACGATGATGACGAGTTTGTCCTTGGCGATTTCCTGAAGCAACTCGATGATCTGCTTGGCCGAGGCCGAATCGAGGTTGCCGGTCGGTTCGTCGGCGGCGATGATCGGGGCGTTTTTTGCGAGGGCGCGGGCGATGACGACGCGCTGCTTTTGTCCGCCGGACAGTTTCGTCGACTTGTGGTGAATATGTTTTTCCAGCCCGACGCGGCGGATGATGTCCATCGCCCGCGACCGAATCTCTTTTTTCGGATAACCGGCGAGGATCAGAGGGGCTTCGACGTTCTGGAGCACCGTGTACGAGTCGATCAGGTTGTAATTCTGAAAGACGAAGGCGACATACTTCTTGCGGAAGTTCTCCATGTCGGCGACGGTGTAGTAGGATGTTTCTTCGCCGTTCACATACATCTCGCCTTCTTCATAGGTATCGATCCCGCAGATGACGTTCAAAAGCGTCGTCTTGCCGGAGCCGGATTCGCCGACGATGGCGACGAATTCGTTCATCCGGAGTTCAAGATTCACTTTCCGAAGTCCGAGTGCGATGACGTTGTTGGAGCTATAGTATTTGGATACGTTGACCAGTTTCAGCATAGTCCACCTCGAAAATACGTGTCAAAGGGTATTATATCACGGCATGAGTGATGTTTTCGACCGCGAAAAAAGAAAAAGTCGGATTTCTCCGGCTTTTTTACAAATTTTACAAGACTTCGATGTCGGCGAAATCGAGTTCGATCGGCGTTTTTCGTCCGAACATCTCGAGCAGGACCTTGACGGTGCCTTTTTCGTCGTTGATGCTTTCGATCGTGCCGATCTGGCCCGTGAAGGCGCCGGTCGCGACCTTGACGCTCTGACCGACTTTCGCGTTCAGCTTCTGCGCTTGAAGGAGGCCGCATTTCTTCAGGATCGGGTTGATTTCTTCGGGGAGCAGCGGGATCGGTTTCGTGCCGCCGCCGGAGGAACCGAGGAAGCCGGTGACGCCGGGCGTGTTGCGGACGACGAACCACGAATCGTCGGTGACCATCATCTCGATGAAGACGTAGCCGGGGAACATCTTGACCATTTTTTCCTTGATCGAGCCGTCGGCTTTCTTTTCCGCCTTCAACTCTTCGGGAATCATGACCTCGAAGATCTTGTTCTCCATCTGCATCGTCTCGATGCGGCGTTTCAGATTTTCCTTGACGGAGTTTTCAAACCCGGAATAGGTCTGAACGATATACCACAAACGTTTGTTTTCCATTATGCGGCCGATCGCTTACAGTGTGTAAATCCACTTGAACAGCGGGTCGAGGGCAAAGCCGTAGAGGGTGAACACGAACATGAGGAACAACAGGAAAGCGAAGACGCGTCCGGAATCGGCGGCGAGTTCCTTGCCGGTCGGCCAGGAGGACTTCTTCATTTCGGTGATCGACGGACGCAGGATCGGAATCGCGAGGAAGACGATGACGAGCGTGCCGACGAGGATCAGAAACGTGCCGGTGAGGATCCGCTTGAGGTCGGTTTCGAAGAAGAAATCGATGAAGGCATAGCCGGAACTGCCGAGCGGGATGGTGAGGTCGGTGCTGCCGAATTTGCCGAGGATGATGTAAATGCCGTACAGGATCAGAACCGGGCTCAGGATCGCGAGCAGCCAGTTTTCAAAGGCATATTCCTTTTTCAGGATTTCCATGATGCGCGAATGCTTTTCATCCGGCGTCTGGACGGGTTTTGACGTTTGGACGGGTTTGACTTTCTTGACTTTCGGTTCTTTGATTTGGTCGGCCATGGCGGTCCTCCTACTTGCTCTCCTTGTGGAGCGTGTGTTTTTTGCATTTGTCGCAATACTTCATGATCTCGAAGCGGGTTTTTAAATCCGCCGGCCGTTTGATTTCATAGTTACGGGACAGGCATTCCTGACAGATCAACACTACTTTGTCTTTCATCTTATCAACTCTCTTGCTTTATTAAATGTATCAAAATAAGACTATTTTGTCAAGAAAATCATGGTTCCAAACGCATTTTAATTTTTTTGCGGACGCGTTCGACGGCGTTGTAGACTTTTTTCGGAGGAACGGCGAGAGCGGTTGCGATTTCCGCGATCGGCCGGCACCGCAGCATGCGTTCGTTGAAAATCGTCCGCTCGAAGGCGGAGAGCGCGCCGATACCCGCTTCGATCTCGGCGGCGGTGTAATAGGTCGCTTCCGTTTCACGGACTTCGTCGGCGAGCAGAAGCGGCAGACGTTCGACGTTGAAGCGGTTCTGGCGCTGCCGGGCGCGGATCACGGTGATCAGGTGGTGTTCGAGATTCGATTCGAAATAGCGTGTGAACGACTTGTTCATGCGGTCGTCGAAGTGCACGATCGACCGGTGCATGACCATCAGGCTTTCCTGGAAGCGGTCGTCGTATTCGGCGGTCAGGTTGAACTTGGAGATTTTTTTCGCAATCAGCCAACGATACTTGTCGAACATCAGGTTCCAGGCTTCTTCACTGCCCTGCCGGATCAGATCGATGATTTCGTAATCGTTGTACTGGCGAAAATCCAAGCGCTATCCCCTCTTTCGGAGAATTTCGAAGATGATGACGCCGGCTGCGACGGAAGCGTTCAGGCTGTTCGCCTTGCCTGCCATCGGAATCCGGACGCAGTAGTCGACGCTGTCCTTGATCAGCCGGCCCATGCCCTTGCCTTCGCTGCCGATGACGACGCAAAGCGGCGTCGATACATCGATGTCGGTGTGCTTCTTGACGGCGTCCATCGCCGTGCCGACGATCCAGAAGCCGTGTTTTTTGAGTTTCTCGATCGTTTGGGCGAGGTTCGTGACTTCGATCACGTCGAGGTATTCAAGCGCGCCGGACGCCACTTTCGCGACCGCTCCGGTGATCCCGACGCTGCGGTCTTTCGGAATGATGATCCCGGTGACGCCGCCGGCTTCGGCACTGCGGATGATCGCGCCGAGATTGTGCGGATCCTCGATTCCGTCGAGCATCAGATACAGCGGATGGACGATCGCCGCGTGTTTGGAAAACGCTTCGTCGAGCGTCAGGGTCTTGTAGCCGTCGATTTCGAACACGACGCCCTGATGGTTGCCGGGGTAGTTGCGGTCGAACGCCTTTTTGTCGAGGACGCAAAACGGAATGCCGGCGGCCTTCAATCCGGCCGCCAGGTCGGCGTTGGTCCCCGATTGGATAAACGCGCCGCGGACGGGTCTTCCGGCGGCGAGGATTTCTTTGCACGGGTTTTTCCCGTAGATCATTACCGACATGTCGATCACCACTTTCATTGTATCATAACGCGGGTCCCGCGTCGTTTGAAAAAGAAGCGCTTCCGTTCGTGAAAAAACTCCCCCCGGTCAGAGGAGTTCCTCAACCGCCGCGATCGCGGCGCGCATCAGTTCTTCGAGCCGGTCCCGTCGTCCCTCGAGATAGAGGAATCCGAAGAGCGCTTCGAGGCCGCTCGCCTGATGGTACGTGGCGAGGTCGGCGTTTTTCGGCCGATGCGAAGCTTCGGCGTTGCGGCCGCGTTTGAAGACATCGGTTTCGGCGTCCGTGAGCATGCCCGCCAGGAGTTTGTCCGCGGCGCGGGACTCGCCGCCGGCGGACGTATACCGGATCGCGGCCGTATGGAGGTCGTTCGTCTTGGTGATGCCGCGGGCAAGCAGATGTTCGCGGACCCGGAGTTCGAGAACGGCGTCGCCGATGTAGGCGAGCGTCGCGCCGCTGTAGGGGACCATCTCAGATCAGGTCGCGACGGACCAGTTCGGCGCGGAAGCGGTCCGCGGCGGCGAAGTCCTTCGTCTTGCGGGCGTCTTCCCATGAGACGAAGAGGGCGCGGTCCTCATCGTCGAGCGGCTTGAGGACGGGTTCGAGGCCGAGGATGCCGAGCATGTAGCGGGCGGCTTCGAGGGCCTGGTTCATGACGGTCGGTTCGGACGGACGGCGGAGCAGGTTGTTGATGATTTTGAGGAGAGCGTTGAAGGCGGTCAACGCGTTCGGCGTGTTGAAGTCGTTTTCCATCGCTTCGTCGAACTGCGTCAGGGTCGCTGCGATTTCCGGGTCGGAAAGCACCGCGTGGACCGTCAGCGTGCGGTTCCGGTCGAGCGTCCGGAAGAGGGTTTGCACGGTCTTTTCGTCGCGCGACCAGTCTTTTTGGTAACTTTCGAGATTTTCCAGGGAGAAGCTGAGCGGGGCGCGATAGTGGGTCGCGAGCAGATACAGCCGAAAACCGCGCAGGTCGCCCTCGAGGTCTTTCACCTTGATGTCGTTGCCGAGGCTTTTCGACATCTTTTCGCCGCCGATGTCGAGTCTGCCGTTGTGCATCCAGTAGCGGGCGACGCGGTGGTGGTCATGGGCGCAAGCCTGGGCGATTTCGTTTTCGTGATGCGGAAACATCAGATCCATGCCACCGCCGTGAATGTCGATTTCCTCGCCGAAGATGTCGTCGATCATCGCGACGCATTCGGTATGCCAGCCCGGTCGACCGACGGAGAAGGGAGAATCCCAACGAAGTCCTTCCGCCGTTTTCTTCCATAGCGTGAAATCAAGCGGCGATTCCTTTTTCTCGTTCACTTCGACGCGGGCGCCGGAGATCAGGTCGTCAAGTTTGCGGTTGGAAAGCCGGCCGTAGTCGGCGGATTTCGAAACGCGGAAGTACACGTCGCCGTCGATTTCGTAGGCGTCGCCGGTTTTCACGAGGTCGGCGATATAATCGATGATCTTGTCCGCGTAACGCGTCACGCGCGGCTGGATGTAGTCGACGCTCGATCCGAGGGCTTCGACGTCATGCAGGAAGGCGTCGATGTAGAACTGGCTCACCGTCGCTTCGTCTTTGCCCTGTTCCTTCGCTTTCGCGATGATCTTGTCGTCGACGTCGGTGAAGTTTGAAACGAACTGTACCCGGTTCCCCTTGGCGGTGAAATAACGGCGGACCGTGTCGAAAATGACGACCGGCCGGGCGTTTCCGATATGGATGTAGTTATAGACGGTCGGTCCGCAGACATACATCGAAACGACGCCGGGATGGCGCGGAACGAAGGTCTCAAGCGCGTTGGTATACGAGTTGAAAATTTTCATGGTCATCACTTCCGTCGATAGATTTCTGCATGATTATTATACACTATACGGAGCGGATAGACAACGGAAAGCGGGAACGGGCGCATTGCGCGAGAAAAAACAGGCATTTCCGCTTGCGTTCGCGGTCCATATGCTAAAATAATATAAGACAGCGTTCCCGATGCGGACGCGCAGGCATGGTACCGGAGGTATCCCTTATGAATATCATCGACCGCATCAAAGATGCATTGAAACGCTTCCGGGAAGCGATGGGCGAAACGCGCCGATCCAGCAGCCGTTACGTGCGAATCGCGACCGACATCAATTTCGGTCGGTATCTTTTGATGGTGGTGCTGGCGACCCCGATCATCGCCGGGACGATGATCGCCGTGTCCCGCGTCGATGCCGCCGGCGACGCGCTCGTCGCGCTTTGGCGTTCCCAGATCCTGATCGTCGACGCCGTCATGATCGCATGCCACTTGATCCTGCTCGGCATGCTCGCGCTGCTTCGAAAACTGGGAAAAGTCAAAGCGGTCATCGTCGCGCAATACGTCGGCGTCGCCCTCATCGTCGCCCTGAGCGGTTTAAACACGGTGGTCGGTCAATACATCAGTCCGAATATTTCCGTCTTCATCTATGCCTGCGTCCTCGCCGGGTTCGTCTTCTATCTTCGCCCGGCGGTGTCCTTCATCGCGTTCTATTCTGTCTTCCTCTTCATGTTCTTCGCGCTGCCGCTGACCCAAGGCGATCACGTCCTGCTCGCTTCCGCCCGTATGAACGTATTCGCGACGGTTTCGCTCGGATGGTTCGTTTCGGTTGTCGGATGGATCAATCTGCTCGCCAAGAATCGGCGTACCGCGATCATCGCGGCGCAGACCCTCGAGCTGCAGGAACTGTCCCGCCGCGACCGTTTGTCCGGTCTCTTGAACCGCGGCGCGATGGAGGACGCCCTACGAGACGCATACGTCGCCCAGAAGGAGGGTGCCAAGCCGATTCCGATCTTCATCCTCGACCTGGACGAGTTCAAACTCGTGAACGACAGTTACGGTCATCCGGCCGGCGACGGTTTGATTCGGAAAATCGCTCGCGTCCTGACCGAGAACGTCCCGAATACGGCGCTCATCTCGCGTTGGGGTGGCGACGAATTTCTTGTCGCTTGTCCGGGATGCGAACTTGCGGGCATCAAGGGCTTGGCCGAAAAGATCCGCGACATCATCGCGACGACGGCGTTTTCCATCGACGAAAATCTGATTCGCACCTCTGTCTCCATCGGCGTCTCGATCATCGACGAGACCTTCGACCGCGGCTACCGCGACGCCGACAAGGCGCTTTATCTCGCCAAACGGTCCGGCAAGAACCGCGTCATGACCATCGAAGACCTGAAATAACATCCATGGAACGACGAAAAAAGGCACCCCGCAGGGTGCCTTTTTAGGTTGATATCGTTTTGCTTATTACAGTTTGACGATATTGGCAGCTTGGGGTCCACGAGCGCCGTTGACGACTTCGAAGGAAACCTTCTGGCCGTTTTCGAGAGCTTTGTAGCCTTCGCCTTGGATTGCCGAGTAATGAGCGAAGATGTCTTTTCCGTCTTCACCAGTGATGAATCCATAACCTTTTTCTGCGTTAAACCACTTGACCGTGCCGTTCATTTGTTTTTGTGTTTCTCCTTGTTTTTATTTTTGATGCTGAATACATTATACAACTTAACTTTTAGAATTGCAAGTAGAATCTTTTGGAATCGTCCGTATGTTCCTTTGCAGAGTAAACGCAACAATCAGAATGGGAAGTTGCGTTTACATCGAAGATAATGTTTTCTATAATGGGACTGTGTTCCGGCCGAAGAAAGCGAGGTGCCTTGGTCCATGCTCGGCTATGACGAGATTCTCACCATTTACAAGTACATCTCCCTGAACTACCATGCATCGCAGATCGCCGTGACGATGCACATCTCCCCCTCGACGCTCTACCGCATGATCACCGCCAACATCGAAATCAAAAAGAGAAACATATTTTCGCTTGCCTATCATTACCATGAGTGCAAATACGTCCCCGAATGCAAGAAAACGATCAAGCGATGTCCCGATGAATGCGAACGGTTCGAAAAGTACCTGTGCGACAAGCTTCACCGGTTTCCGTTCATCTGCGACTTTTGCGAATCCCGATACGATTGCCGGAAAGAGCGGCATTTCTGGAATCCGGTCCTGGTCTATCAGAATCGCCTCGAGCGGTTAAGAGATACGAGAAGTCATCTCTCGTTGTCCAAAGCGAAAATCGACGCCTTCAACAATTGGTTGAGTCCGTTCATCAAACGGAAATGCTCGATCGAGGTGCTCCACTCCCGGTTCCCCGAGGCGTTCCCCGTCTCGCCTTCGACGGTGAGACGGTGGATCGACCGGGGGCATATGACCATCAGAAGGATTGATTTACTGCGCGCCGTCACGTTTAAGGGGAAGAAAGCCTATGCGTTGCGAAGGCCAAGCGGCGCGAATCCGCTGCTTAAGTACGGCCATACCTACCCGCATTTCCTCGACTATGTCAAGGCTCATCCGGAAGCTTCTGTCATCGAAATGGACACGGTCCACGGACTGGCTTCCGAGGATGAGAAGCTTCTGACCTTCTATCACCGCCAGAGCCATCTGCAATTCGCCGTTCTGATTCCCGATTTGCGGCCGTCGTCGGTCACCAATGTCATGAAATCTTTACGCAAAGCGCTGGGGCCTCTGTTTTCGACGCTCTTCGAGGTGATCCTGGCCGATAACGGCATCGAGTTCGACGAACTGATTTTGGCTTCCGTCGATCCGGAGACCGGCGAGATCCTCTCCCACGTGTTCTATACGCGACCGTATCGTTCCGGCGACAAGGGCGGATGCGAACGCAATCACGAGTTCTTCCGCTATTTCGTTCCGAAAGGCCACGGATTATCCGATTTAATGCAAAAAGACATCGATTTTATGTTTTCCATGATCAACTCCTACCCCAGGGAATCCTTGTCATGGAAAACACCGATCGATGTCTTCAAGCAATACTTTCCAAGGGACATCCTTGAGCTTCTTAGACTGAGGAAAGTCCCTTTGGAAGACGTCACTTTGAAACGTTGATCTCGACGGGCGCCCACCGCCCGTGAGATCCATCGGCTGGAACACATCATCGTCCGCGTTGCGTCAAGTCCGCAAAGAAGCAGACCCCGCACGCTTTTCGTTGTGCTCGGAACCCGATATATTTGACCATTTCTACCAATATACTATCCCCAAATCCAAAAAAAAGAAAGTGGAGCGCCGCAATTTTCTCCACTTTCTTCCTTTTTTTGTGATTTTATCTTTATATAGGTAAATCAATTGCGTTTAGAACTGGAAGTAACATGGAATCGTCCGTAGGGATCGATTGCTCAGTCGGATTGTTCGGTCCGCTCTTCGATCCGAGGCGCTTCCGGCGCCCGTTCTTCAGGAATATCGACATTCTTGATTTGACTGAACTTGTTGGAAATCTTCTGCACATGGGAATTCACTTCGCCGCTTTGTTTGGAAAGTTTCTGGATATTTTCGGACAATTTGTTCCAATCTTCGTCGAAACGGGCGAATTCCTTCTCGAGAAGATTGAGTTCTTTTTGGATCTGCGTGCTGTACTTGGTGCGTTCGAAATCGATCTTGACCGCGCGATAGGACGCCAGAAGCGGAATCAGCGTGGTGGGCGAAACGATCGTGATGCGTTTCTCGCGGGCGTATTCGACGACGTTCTGCATATGGGAATGGATCAAGGCGAGAATCCCGTCGGAGGCGACGAACATCAGGGCGTAATCGGTCGTGATGCCGGGAATGATGTATTTCGAAGCGATCGCGGTGATGTGCTTCTTGACGTTCGCGCCGAACAATTGGATCGTTTTTTCCTCTTCTTCGCGAGACAGTGTCTTGTTGTCGAAAAGTTTGGAGTATTCGGAGAAGGGAAATTTCGAGTCGATCGGCAGCATCGCGCTGCCGCCGTTGGATCCCGGCATGAAAACGACGGCGTCGACGCGGACGCCCTCCGATTTTCCTTTGGCTTCCTTAAGCGTGACCTGCGTGTCAAACAACGTTCGATTGTCCGCCCCGAACACGTTCGAGAGGATCTGGTTCAGCTGGAATTCGCCGAACGATCCGCGGGTCTGGTTGTTGGTGAGAATCTGCTGGAGGCTCATCATGTCGGTCGACAGGCTTTCGATCTTCTTCTGCGCCTCGTCGATGACCTTGACGCGCTCGGCGATCTGCAGGAAGGTCTCGTTCGTGCTTCGGAACCCCTGGGACAGCCGGTCTTCGACCTTGGTGTTGATGGCGCCCATCTGCTTTTCGACCGTATCCGCCATCGCTTTGAATTCGGCGTTCAGCTTCGTCCCGATTTTTTCCTGGAACTCGGCGAGTTCCTTGTTCACGTTGACGCGGAAATCGGCGATGTTGCCGGCGGACTTGTCGGCGTTGTCGGAGAGTTTCAGATTGACCTTCTCGTTGAAGGTGATGATCGAATGATAGATCGATTCGGTGACGGCTTGCCGGAGTCCGGCGATGCCGTCCTGGGTATCCTTCGCCAGACGGGCGATTTCATCCTTCGCGCCGTCAAGGCGTTTCGGACGAAACAGAAAATAAGCCGCCGCGGCGACGAGGAGGATGGCGAGAACGAGGAGGACGATGAGGGCGATTTCCACGAATCCCATGGGCAGGCTCCCTATTCCTCGTCCTTGCGGTTCTTGCCGCGGCGGACGAGGGTGACGACGATGCCGACGAGGGTCGCGATGGCGATCGCGACCATGACGAGTCCGGTAATGGCGAATGACATGATGATCCCTCCGATCAGAATAGCGGGCTGAACAGGTTGAAGAGACCCTGCAGGAGCCGTTTGAGCATACCGCGTTGTTTCCATTGTTCCAAATCGATGGACGGCGCCTTCTCGAGATCCGCCGCAAACGCGGCCACAAGATCGTTCACCGCGGCGTTCTCGAACACTGCCGTCGCTTCGAAATTGAGATGAAAGCTCCGCGGGTCGAAGTTGACCGAACCGACGGAGGCGAGATCGTCGTCGACGATGAGGATCTTCGAGTGGACGAAGGTATCGACGAACTCATGGACCCGGATCCCGTATGAAAGCAGCGTCTCGTAATAGGAGCGGGTAGCGAATCCGACCATCGCGTAGTCGCTTTTGCCGGGGACGAGGATGTCGATCGCGACGCCGCTCTGCGCGGCGATCTTGAGCGAAATCATCATTTCCGGTTCGAGGATCAGGTAAGGCGTGGCGATCTTGATCGACCGTTTCGCGGAGTTGATCATCTTAAGATAGACTTCCTTGATCAATCCGTTTTCGAAATCGGGTCCGGATTCGATGATCGCGAGCAGGCCCGGGAACGACACGACGGTTTTGTCGAGCGGCTTTTCCAGCACGGCGCCGGTGACATAGTACCAGTCCTTGATGAAGACGTTCTGGATCGAGGTCACGCCGTTGCCTTCGAGCATCACGTGCGTGTCTCGCCAGAAGCCGAACCGCTTCGAATCGTGGTTGTATTCGTCGCCGAGATTGAGCCCGCCGAGGAATCCGACCTTGCCGTCGATGATCGTCGCCTTGCGGTGGTTCCGGAAGTTGACGTTCGTGTCGACAAAGGAAATCTGCTGTGGATCGAAGACGGCGACATGCACGCCGGCCGCCTTCAGGTCTTTCATGTATCTCGCATTCAGATGCTTGTTCGACCCAAAATGGTCATAAAGCAACCGGACATCGATGCCTTCGCGGGCTTTTCTGGCCAGGATGTCGAGCACTTGGTGCCCGATCCGGTCGGTCTTGATGATGTAGAACTCCATGAGGATGTATTCCTTGGCTTTTTCGAGTTCTGCGATGAGGCGGGGAAAGAAGACGTCGCCGTTGGAAAGAATCCCGACGGACGTATCGCCGTCGTAGACCGCACGGCCGGTGATGGCATGGATGTAGCGGAAGATCTCGCCGGATGGATGTGCTGCGTAATCGGGCGAAGTCGTCTCCTCAAGTTTGAGGAACGCCTTGCTGGCGATCAACGGACGGGTCCGGGTCAGCGAGCCGGTCCGAAAGTCGCGGGCGAAGACGGCATAAAGGATGATGCCGACCACCGGGCTTAGCAACATGATCAGAATCCAATGCGACTTATGATAGGCATACGTCTGCTTCAGGACGATCCGGATCGTCACGCCGATCGCGGCGAGGCCGAGCAAGATTTCAATGGCGAGGACGACGATCCAGCTGGGCATGATATTGTTGAGGGAATTGAACGTGATGTATTGGACCGCTGCGGCCGAATAGATGAACATCACGAGCACGAGCAGCATGATGACAAGGAAAATCCGTTTCATCGAGACCTCCGTTACGCCGAATCGATCACTTTAATGATACCACAAGACGGTGTGATTTTCGTGTCGTTTTCGGGATGGAAAAAAAAGAAAAACCGGATTCACGGGGAATCCGGCTTTTCCACAAAGCGATGTCATCTACTCGGCCGGTTTGTCAATGATCTTGGCGCTCGGCAGGAAACGCCGGACGGAATCGACGGCGGACAGGCAATTCTCGAGATTCGGATACGTTTCGCCCGTCAGGACCATCGTGTTGTTCGGCGCATAGAGGCTGAATTGGAACCGATTCTGCTTGTCTTGCGAGACGCGGAAGTTGCCGGCTTCGACGGCCTTCTTGACGGATTCTAATCCCATCATCGCGCCGGGTTTGGAGGCATAGCCGTTCGATTCGAACAGGACTTCGCCGTTGGACGCCTTGAGCGTGAAGGTCCACTCCTTCTTTTCGTCGACGGCAATTTCGATCTTGCCGTTGTCGTTCAGATCGACAGGACTGAGTTTGACGAGTTCTTCCCGGATTTCGTCCGCCGGAATCTCGTCGAGCTGGATGATTTTGTCGTTTGAAACGAACTTTTTCACGGACTCGATGGCGGACTGCACGCGTGCGTCGGTTTCATAGAATTCGCCGGTTGCCATCAACCGTGACTTGTTCGCGTTGAAAAGCATAAACTGGGAGAACCCGCTCTTGTCGGTATAGACATCAAAGAGACCGCCCTCGACGTTCTTCTTGAACGTGTCGATGCCGGCGGTGGCGCCGTTGCGGGTCGAATATCCCTGGCTGACGACGAGGATTTCTCCGTTTGACGCCTTCAGGCGGTATTTGAAGAGTCCGGCTTCCGGGAACACTTCATACTTGCCGGAATACCTGCCGGACGCCGATGATTTCGGGGCTTCCGCTATTACGGGCACAGGTTTTTCCGGGGCAGCGGGCTGTTCGACCGGTTTCACTTCGGGCTTCGGTTCCGGTTCCGCAACAGGCATCGGTTCCGGCTGCACTTCGGGTTTCGGTTCCGGTTGCGGGATGGGATTCGGTTCGGGCTGCGGGATGGGATTCGGTTCCGGTTGCACTTCGGATTTCATTTCCGGTTGCATTTGGAATCTCGGTTCCCAAACCGGTTGAATGACGACGGGAGTCGTTCGGGGCATCGTAAAGACATCGGGTGATGTCGCTTTCACGGGTTGCGGAGCGGGCTTCGATCCATTCTTGTCACGTTTTCTAAACCATTTTGCAAAACACATCGTTGATCACCTCACACCCTATTATAACCCATATAGGGGAAAGTAGTAGATGTTATATGCAAATTATTACATATTTTCGTATTTGTGGTCGTATTGAAGTTGATAGAGCATATAATAATGCCCTTTTCGACGCAGTAATTCCTGATGATTGCCCATTTCGATGATGCGGCCTTTCTGCATCACGATGATTTTGTCGACGTGCTGGATCGTCGAAAGCCGGTGGGCGACGATGATCATCGTGCCGATGTTCATCATCTTGGCGAGCGATTCCTGGATCAGGACCTCGGTCTCGGTATCGATGTTGGCGGTCGCCTCGTCGAGGATCATGATGGACGGACGGTGCACGATCGTGCGGGCAAAGGAAAGCAGTTGCCGCTGCCCGGACGAGAAGTTGTTCCCGCGCTCGCGGACCGGTTCGCTGTACTTCTCGGGAAGCCGGTCGATGAAACGATCGGCGTTCACGTACTTCGCGGCTTCGATGATGTCGGCGTCGGTGATCGTTTCGTCGCCGAGCCGGATGTTCGACTCGATCGTACCGGCGAACAGGAAGACGTCCTGAAGCATCTGCCCGACCTGTTTTCGAAGCGAGCCGATTTCGATCGACTTGATATCGACGCCGTCGATCAGGATCTGCCCCTGCTGGATGTCGTAGTTGCGCACGATCAACGAGAGGATCGTCGTCTTGCCCGAGCCGGTGGCGCCGACGAAGGCGACGGTATCGCGCGGATTGACCGTGAACGAGACGTCCTTCAGGATCCAGTCGTCTTCGATGTACGCGAACCAGACGTTTTTGAATTCGATTTTGCCCTGGAAGACGATCGGCTGCGCGCCGGGTTCGTCGAGGACTTCCGGTTTCGTATCGAGGATTTCGAAGATGCGTTCGCCGGAAGTGAAGGCCGCCTGCATCGTATCGAACTGTTCGGCGAGTTCCTGGATCGGATCGAAGAACTTGTGGATGTAATCGGTGAAAGCGTAGAGGATGCCGAAGGTGATGATGCCCTGGATCGCCATCTTCCCGCCGAACCAGAGCGCGATGAGAGTCGCGATGACATACAGAAGATACATGAAGGGACGATAGATCGCAAAAGTATTCATCTGCGTCAGCTGATACCTGCGGAGTTTCCCGCTGCGTTCTTTGAATTCATCCAACTTCTTCGGTTCGCGGTTGAAGATCTGGATCAATTTCATGCCCGACAGGTGTTCGGATAAAAAGGCGTTGATGATCGACACCTGGGTGCGGACATTGCGGTAGGCGCGGCGCGTGAACTTGCGGAAAATGATCGAGGCGATCACGACGAACGGCACGACCGCCGAAATATACAGCGACAGCATCGACTGCATGATGAACATCGTGATGAACGCGCCGACGATCGTCAGCGAATTGCGGAACAGGTTCACGAGCACGTCGGTATACATCGTGTTCAAGGTCGAGGTATCGGAGGTGACGCGGGTCACGAGCTTGCCGACGGGAACCTTGTTGAACTGCGAGATCGAAAGCGTTTCGATGTGTTCGAAGACGTCCTTGCGGATGCTGTAGATGACTTTCTGTCCCATTCCCTGAAGGAGCATCGTCTGCTGATAGGAAAGAAACGCGTTGACCGCCATGATGCCGACGTATCCGAGCGAAATCCAGAGAATGCCCGCGATGTCGATCGGGTCCTTGCCGAGCAGGTCAAGGACGCGCGCCAGCAAAAGCGGTCCGATCAGGTCAAGGCCGACAAGCAGGACGAGAAAGATCGCAATCGGGATGAACTTGATCAGATGGGGGCCGAGATAGGCGAGCAGGCGTTTGATGATCGTCCAGTCGGAATACTTGCGGCTGCGGATGGTGTCGATGTCAATGATGCTGCTTTGTCTAGCCATTGGCATTCCCTCCTTCGATCGCCGCTTCGAGTTGCTGGCGGATGACCATTTCCGAATAGAGGGCCGACGTTGACAAAAGCGCGTCGTGGGTGCCCACGGCGACGACTTTGCCGTCGTCGATGACGACGATTTTGTCGGCGTGCTTGATCGTCGAGATGCGGTGCGCGATCAAAATCGTCGTTTTTCCGCTGCGGAGTTCCTGGAGCCGCGCGAGGACCGCTTCTTCGGTCTTCGTGTCGACGGCGCTGAAGGAATCGTCCATGATCAGAATCGGCGGATCCTTCATCAGGGCGCGGGCGATCGAGATGCGCTGCTTCTGTCCGCCGGACAGCGTGACGCCGCGCTCACCGACGATCGTATCGTACTTGTTGGGGAACTCGTCGATGTTCTCGTGGACGTCGGCGGCGATCGCCATCTCGATGATTTCCTCGAGCGAGGCGTCGTCGACACCGAAACCGATGTTGTTTCGGACCGTATCGGAGAAGATGAAATTGTCCTGAGGGACGTAGCCGATCGCGGCGCGGATCGTCCGAAGCGGGATCCGCATCAGATCGACGCCATCGACGATGACTTCGTTCGACTTCAGGTTGTACAGCCGGAGCAGGACGTCGACGAGCGTCGTCTTGCCCGAGCCGGTCCGGCCGATGATCCCGACCGTTTCACCGGCGTTGATTTCAAAATCGACGTTTTTCAGGACTTCGGCCTTCGAGCCGGGATAGCGGAACGTCAGGTTGTTGAAAACGATGTGTCCTTTGATATCGATGTCCGTCACGGCGTTTTCGGCGTCCTTGATGTCGATCGGCGCATCGAGCATGCCGCTGATGCGCTGCATGCTGGCGCGCGCTTGAGCCCGCATGTTGATGAGTCGTCCGATCGCCATCATCGGCCAGATGACCGTGCCGAAATACCCGGCGAACATGGCGAGTCCGGAAGCGTCGAGTTTGGCCGGATCGCCCGTCGCCAGCCCGAATGTGAGCCAGGCGATGTAGCCGCCGACCGCCAGCATGATGATGCGGATCAGCGTGATGAACATCTCGATGCCGGTGTGTAAAAGCGTCGAGACCTTGACGAACGACATGTTCTTTTCGTAGTTGTCCTTGTTGATCTTCGCGAACTGCCGGATTTCCCGCAGTTCGTTGACGAACGCCTTGATGACGGAGATGCCATAGAAGTTTTCCTGCGTGAAATCGAACATGTTTTCGAGGGCTTTCTGACGGGCTTTGAACTTGGCGCCGGTGATCCGGCTCACGAACGCCGCCATGACCGAAACGAGGGCGAGCGGGACGATCGTGATGAGGGTGAGGACCGGTTGCAGCGCGAACATCTTATAGAGCGCGAACGCACCGAGGAAGAGGACGTCGAACGTCATCAGGATGCCGGGACCGAACGCCATCCGGACGGCGTCGAGATCGTTCGTGAAAAGCGCCATGAGCGCCCCGGACTTGTTCTGCTGGTAGAAATTGCGGCTCAGTTTTTCCGCATGATCGAACATCTCGTTGCGCAGATCGTAGCCGACCCGCCATGACGTGCCCATGATGCAGATGCGCCAGACCACGCGACCGATGACGAGCACGGCCGAAATCATCGCGATGCGCAGAACATATACGAGTAGACCCTGTTCGGTAAGCGTCATATGCTCGAGATCGCCGATGATGCCGCCGATGAGGGTCGGGATTTCCAATTGATAAAAGTCGACCGCGACCAACGCCGCGATACCGACAAGATAGAGCAGACCGTATTTGAGATACAGTCTGTTTAAGTGTTTCCCAAATAACATCCCGATCACCTCGCAAAGCAACAGTATTATTGTATAACAATCACCAGGCAAAGACAACGGATTTCGACAAACCCGGTCCCGCGAACCGGGGCAACCGAAAGCGCCACGCCGGTGTCGGCGGGGCGCTTGTCTGATCAGAATGGGATTAGGATAGGATGTAGACGCGATAGTCCCAGGCCTCGAGTCGGATCGACATCGTTTCTCCGATGGTGATGGTTTCATCGGTGAAGTAGTCGCGGTAGGTTCCTTCCGCGCCGCCCAGCGACACTTCCAGGAAACGGGACGTATCGGACAGGTTCAGGATCACGATGACGCGGCTCGCGCCGCTTGTACGAACGTACACGAGCACGTCGGGATCGTCGTTTCCAAGAAAGTCGAGTGTGGCAGAAAGGCCGTGCCAGAGCGCCGGGTTCTGCTTTTTGAGCGCGGCGAGTTTCTGATAGAAACGGAAGGTGGCGTTCGTCTCCCACCCGGTCCAGTCGATTTCGTCCTTGTCGAAGAAGCGGAGCTCGCGGTCAAGCCCGACCTCCTGTCCGGAGTAGATGAGCGGCATCCCCGGAATCGTGAAGACGAGCGTGGCGAGCGCAAACTCGCCGTCGCCGAGCAGGTCGGGGATGCTGCCCTCCCAGGCGTTCACGTCGTGGTTGGTCGCATAATAGAGCGGGAAACGGCCCGAAGGATAGCGGCCTTCGTTCAGATCGAGCATCGCGCGGATGTCCTCGGCGTCGTGCGATCCGAGGCCGACGCCGTTGATCGTATTCATCATCGCGAAGGCGTAATTCGCCTCAAAAGCGTTCTCCAGGAGGGTGAACTGGCTGTCGTCCTCGGCGAGCCAGAAGAGCGGCTTGATCTGATCGAGTTCCGTCCGCGCGGTTTCCCAGAAAGTGCGGGGAACGCCGCCGGCATAGTCGCAGCGATAGCCGTCGATGTCGAATTCGGTGACCCAGTAGGTAAGCGCGTCGAGCATCTCCGCCCGCATCTCGAAATTCAGATAGTTCAGGTCGGCGACGTCGTTCCAGTTCGTGCCGGACGGGATCGTGATGTTGCCTTCGTCATCCTGCGTATACCACTCCGGATGGGTGCTGATCCACGGATGGTCCCAGCCGGTATGGTTGGCGACCCAATCGAGGATGATCGAAAATCCCATCGCGTGGGCGGCGTCGACGAGTTCGCGGAAATCATCGTCGGTGCCGTACTCGGGGTTTACCGCAAAATAATCGGCGACCGCGTACCAGCTGCCGAGCGATCCGATCCGCCGCGTTTCGGAGATCGGATGGATCGGCATCAGCCAGAGGATGTCGACGCCGAGTTCCCGGAGCCGCGGCAGATGCGCCGAGAAGGCCTCGAACGTTCCTTCTTCGGTATAGTTCCGGATGTTCACTTCATAGATGGTCGCGTTGTTCAAGGTGGTTTCGACGATGCTTGTCGTGGTCGTCGTCGCGCCGCCGCATGCGGACGCCGTGAGGACGACGATCGCCAGCATCATCGTCAGGATCAGTTTTCTCATGAGGTTCCTCCCTGGGGTTCCCGCCGGTCTCGGTCGGGCGCATGATGATTAATCGATCGGTGTCGGTATTCCTTCGACGTATGTCCACTCCCCGCCCCAGTACACCGGGCAGGCGGAGGCGTTCCAGGTTTCGTGCCAACCCGCGGGCAGGCTTTCCGCTTCAGCGAAAATCGACAGCGCGCTACAACCTTGGAAGACGTTGAACGTGATCGTCAACAGCGCTTCGGGCAGAATGACGGTTTCAAGGCTCGTGCAATTGGAGAAGGCGCTGAAATCGATTTTGGTCAGTTCTCCGGGAAGGGTGATCCGCTCGAGCAAGGAGCAGAAGGCGAACGTGTTTTCCCAGATCGTGGCGATCCCGGCGGGAAGGACGATTTCGACGAGCGATTCGCAATGCTGGAACGTGGCTGCGCCAAGCGACGCGAGGGTCTCGGGCAGTTCGATTTCCACAAGCGCCGCGCAGTAGGCGAAGGCGTCGTCCCAGAGCGTCAAAAGGCCGTCCGGAAGCTCGATCGACACCAGACTCGTGCAGTTTCGGAACGCCGCCTGGCCGATTTCGGTCACGCCTTCCGGAATCGTCACGTCAACCAGCCCCGAACAGTAGGCGAACATCGTGTCGCTGATGGACGACAGACTCGCGGGAAGGACGACTTCGGTCAGACCGACGCAGCCGTAGAAGACACCGTAGCCGACCGTCTCAAGCCCTTCGGGCAGGATGACGGAAGTCAGACCCGTGCATTGATAGAAAGCGCGATAACCGATGTCAAGCAACCCGTTCGGCAGCGTGATACTCATCAGATTGGCAGCGCCTGAGAAGGCCTGGTCGGCGAGCGCCCGCACCGGCAGACCGAGATGTCTGTTTGGGATGACGACGGCGGTTGCGGTCAATGCCAAGCCGGCTTCGACGCGGAAGCAGTCTTCATCGTGGATCATTTCGTACGTAAGTCCCGCGGTGCCCCAGTCAGCGTAGAGCGTCATGCTCTCGGAGGGCATCATTTCGAATTCGAAGTAATCGGTCCGTTCCTCATCCTCATACCATCCGGCGAATTCATAACCGCTCTTGACGGGGGCCGCAGGGGCTTCGACAGCCGCTCCGGATCCCCGTGTGATCGGCGCGACGGCGGTACCGCCGTTGCTTTCAAACTGCAGGGTGACGGCGGATCCCGTCGTCGTCACGGTCGTGGTTTCCGTTTCCTCGGACGTATCCTCGGAGGAAACGGCTGCGGTGGTCGTCGCCGGCTGCGTCGTCGCAACCGTCGAAAGTCCCTCGCATCCGGCGAGGCAGAGCGACAGAATCAAAAACGGCATGATGCGGAACAATTTCAATGTCATCGTGGTCTCCTTTGGAATCCATCGGTTCCGGTTCTTCGATGATTTCATTATAAGGGGTCGGGAGCGCGAACTCAAGGCGGTCGGGCCATATTCGCGCCATGAATCAAAAAAACACAGGAGTGTGGGGTCCTGTGTTTTTGATTGTTTACCGAACAAATGCGTTCATGGAGCCGATGCCTTGCGCTGTTGCCTTACGTCATCAAACGGGTGGTGTCATGTTGCCGTTCCAACCGTGGTCGGCACCGCCAAAAGCGTCGAATAGCACGTAATAGCGGATGGTCAGGCTGGCTCCGAGCGGTGCGTTGTCGATGGGAATGTACGTGCCCCGGCCATATTCAATCCATTCCGCATAGGGGATGGTATCGTATACTTCGTGCGTCACTCGGTCGGAAATCTCAAACATGCCGCCGGTTACGATGCCATCATTCTCATACCAGTAAGGCGCGATTGTCTGCCGCGTTCCATCGTTGGCGACAGCGGAATCACATTCAGGACGATAGAAGTTGATGGCCGAATCGAAGAGGACAACAGTCGCATCCTCGCTTTCGATCCGAATCCGGCAATCGATGCGGAGGGATTCGTTCGGAATTGACCACGTGGTATTTCCGGTTTGACCAAGGGGCGTTTCGAATAGGATGGAACCGTCTTCCAGGGTGCGAATGCGAAGGGTGAATGAAGTCGGGTCACTTCCGCCCGCGGCGGTCGCTCCTTCGTTCTTGAGTCGAACGGATAGCTCAAGTCCCATCGGCGTTATCTGCGAATCGGTAACGATGCCGTACAGGTCGTGCGTGGAATGGGTGACCTTGTCGTAATAGTTCTCCGTCGTCCAAGAGGACGCACCGACAAATCGATCAATGAAGTCGGAGACGCCGTCATAACCCGATATAAAAACCTTCACATCGTATTCGACACCGGGGGATAAATCGGAGACGATGATGTCGTCCACAAAGATCGAGTCATGCAAACCCGTCCTGAAATCCTCTTTCGCGATCGTGGTTGACGCGACCGGTTCCTCGCCATCAGGGAGATAGAAACGAACGGTCACGGACGAAGCGACATCGTAACGATCGTCAAAAGAAACGTCAACGCCGGCGGACGTGCGTCCGCGTTCGGCGTAGTAGTCATCATGGATCGGATACTGATAGAGGTCGAACGAAATTTCAAGGTCATCGATGCGGCGAAACGTCGGACAGATGCCGATCGTCAGCTCGAAACCCGCCGCGGCTTGGGTTTTGATCTGGAATGGTGTGATTTGATCGGGAGACGGTCTGCCGATCAAGAACATATACCGGCCACCGCTCTTCAGTTCATTGAAATCAAGTTGGACGAGAGCGCGGTCGGCGGTGGTCCGAAGATAGTAATCCTTCATTTTGCTGTTCTGATCGAGGTTGAAAGCAGCGGCGATGTAGAGTGAACCACCGTGACCGGGATCGTCGATGATGAAACTGAATTCGACCTTTGACTCGTAGACATCGAAATCGAGTGATAGGAACTCGCAGTCGAAATCGTTTGTGCCTGCGTCGGGATTCAGCGTGGATATCGACACATATTGCGTGTCGCCGGAGAGCGCGATCGCGGGTGTCGTTGCGGTGGTGGCCTCGGTTGTCGTTGCGACCGTTGTCGCGACGCCGGTGGTCGTCGCTGTGGTCGGAAACGTCGATGTCGTCAGGGTCGTCGGCGAAAGTCCGCATCCAAGGAGGACGAAGGTCGAAGCGATGATCATGATGAAGATACGAACATTGCGGTCCATGAAGCGGCCTCCCCCGCATCCCGATTGGGATGACTGTAAGATTAATATACCACTAACATCTCGGATTGACCATAGGGGAAACAAAAAAAACACAGGAGTGTGGGGTCCTGTGTTTTTCGGTTCGTTCGACTAACGCTTGCTGAACTGCGGTGCGCGACGAGCGCCTCTCAGACCGTATTTCTTACGTTCCTTGACGCGCGGGTCTCTCGTGATCAGGCCTGCCGGCTTGAGGATCTTGCGATACTCGGGGTTGACTTCCAACAGCGCGCGGGTGATGCCGTGCCGGATTGCTCCGGACTGGCCGATCATGCCGCCGCCGTAGACGTTGACGGAGATGTCGAACGTGCTTTCATTCGCTGTGAGGACGAGCGGTTGGGAGATGTCGAGACGCGCGAGCGGCGAGGTGATATAATCCACCAGCGTACGGCCATTGACGGTAATGACACCCTTGCCGGGTCTCAAAATGACGCGTGCGACGGCGGATTTGCGTCTGCCGGTGCCGCGATACATAACTGATTTAGCCAATGTCGGTCCCTCCTTATCCCTTGATCAACATAACTTCCGGTTTTTGCGCCGAATGTTTATGTTCCGCTCCCGCGTAGACGAACAGCTTGTTGAACATTTGATCTCCAAGCTTCGTTTTGGGAAGCATTCCTTTGATCGCAAGTTCAACCATACGGATCGGTTTTTCCTGGATCATGACCTTGGCCGTCGTGGTGGTGAGTCCGCTCATGTATCCCGAGTGGGTATAATAGAGCTTGTCGTTCCACTTGTTGCCCGTCAACTCGATCTTCTCCGCATTGATGACGATGACATAATCGCCGCAATTCACGTGTGGCGTGAACGTCGGTTTATGTTTTCCTCTCAACACCGAGGCGACTTCCGTTGCCAGGCGTCCCAGTCTTTGCCCTGCGGCATCGACGACGAACCATTTCGTTTCAATTGTTTCCGAACTTGCCATGTAGGTTTTCATTTTGTTTTTCCTCCTTATAGGTTTATTTAAGGAGCTTGTGGGATAAACCAAAATGTACCTGTAATATAATATCACCCAGATGGGTTTTCGTCAACTTTTTTGTGCTATTTGATGAACTTCTTCTTGAAGTTTCCGCGCACGCCGTCGACCCCCGTCATGACGATGAACGACTTCGGATCGATCTCCCGGATGAGGTTCACATACGTGTTCATCTCATGGACGGAGATGATCGTATAGAGCATTTTCTTGGACTGAAGCGAGTATAACCCGGTCGCCTCGACGACGGTGACGCCGTGCGGAAGCCGCTGGGCGAGGGCCGCGAGGACGTCGTCGGCGGCATCCGTGACGATTTCGAGCTTCATGAAGTTGTAGGCGGTGTGGATTTTGTCGATGACGACCGAGTTCATCATCTGGCTGACGATCGTGTAGACCGCGATCGGCAAGCCGAAACGGAAGCCGGCCAACAGGATGATGGCGGCGTTGAAGGCGATCTGGTAGAGGCCGACCGACTTTCCCGTCTTGAGCGAAAGGTATTGGAACGGGATCGTCGTGCCCCCGGAACTGGCGCCGACGCGCAAAAGGATGCCGTTGCCGATGCCGAGCAGGCCGCCGCCGGCGAGGGCGCTTCCAAGCGTGTCGGTCCCCATCACGGCATAGCCGATCGGAAGGGCGAGGAAAAACGCCGTCAGCGTGACGGACAGGATCGTGTAGACGATGAAGCGGCGGGACAACTTGAACCAGCCGAAAATCAGAAGCGGGATTTGGAATCCGTAGATGAGGATCCCGAGGTTGATCTTGAATGCGCCGCCCGTGGCGTCTTCGACGACGTTCACGATGAGCTGCGACAGGCCGGAAACACCGCCCGTATAGAGTTTCACCGGGTCGATGAAGAAGGCGATCGCGACGACGATCAATGCCGTTCCGAAAAGGACGGAGCTCAGAGTTCTGAGCTCCTTCCGAAGATCGAATGTGCGCATGGCGGCGTGATCCTAGCTGATGACGGCGCCGGCGGGGGCGTCGGGGGCTTCCACGAGTACGAATCCCTTGTCCCGTTCGGCGCAGAGGATCATGCCCTCGGAAAGTTCGTCACGGAGTTTCACCGGCTTGAGGTTGGCGACGACGACGACGCGCCGGCCGATCAGTTCTTCCGGCTTGTAGTACTGGGCGATGCCCGAGACGATCTGGCGGACGCGGTCGCCCGTGTCGACGGAGAGGATCAACAGCTTCGCGGCGTTCGGATGCTTGATGCAGTTCTTGACATGGCCGACGAGCAGTTCGAGTTTGGCGAACTCGTCGATCGTGATTTCCGGTTTTTGGACGGCGGCCGGGATTTCGACCGGCTTCTGCTGGTTCATCATCGCCTTGACGGCTTCGATTTCCTTCTCGGCGTCGAGGCGCGGGAAGAGATGGTCGAGTTCCTTCGCGACGACATAGGATTCGGTGATTCCGAAGCGGGCGGCGTCAAAGCCGCGGCGTACGGCGGGGACGCCGAGCGCGGCGAAGATCTTGTCGCACGATTCGATCAGGACCGGACGATAGAGGATCGTCGCGATGCGGATCGCTTCGAGGAGATGATAGAGGGTCGCTTCGAGGACCGGCTTGAGGGCGGGATCTTTGGCGAGGTTCCACGGCGTCGTCTCATCGATCAGCTTGTTCGTGCGGGCGACGAGCCGGCTATTGGCGACGAGCGCCTGGGTGACCTTGAATTCGTCCATCGAACGGAAATATTCCGCCGTTGTTTCCAGTGCGACGTTCTCCAGTTCAAGTTCGAATTTGCGGGTCTCATGGGCATGTTCGGTCTTGCGGACGATTCCGCCGAAATACTTGTTCGCCATCGCGACGGTCCGGGAAACGAGGTTTCCGAGGTCGTTCACGAGGTCGGTGTTGATGCGTCCGATGTAGTCCTCGGGGGTGAAGACGCCGTCGTTCCCATAGGGAAGTTCCTTGACGATGTAATAGCGGAAGGCGTCGAGGCCGTAGCGTGCGACAAGCGGCTCGGGATAGATGACGTTGCCTTTCGATTTGGACATCTTGCCGTCCTTCATCATGTACCAGCCGTGCGCGAACAGGCGGAACTTGATCGGGATGTCAAGCGCCATCAGCATGATCGGCCAGTAGACCGCATGGAAGCGAAGGATGTCCTTCCCGACGACGTGGAGCACTTCGTCGCCGTTTATCCAATATTTCCGGTAGAGTCCGTCATCCTGGGTCGTATAGCCGAGCGCGCTGATGTAATTGGAAAGCGCGTCGATCCAGACGTAGATCACGTGCTTCGGATCGGACAATACCTTGATGCCCCAGCCGAACGACGTGCGCGAGACGGACAGGTCGTTCAACCCGGATTTGATGAAGGCGACGACTTCGTTCTTGCGCGTTTCGGGCGTGATGAAGTCGGGGTTCGCCGCGATGAACGCAAGCAGCCGGTCGGCGTACTTCGAGAGGCGCAAAAAATACGTATGTTCCTTGACGATCTTGGTCTCGCGGCCGCAGTCCGGACAGATGTTGCCTTCCTTGATCTGGGTCGCCGTGAAATAGGCTTCGCACTGGACGCAGTAATGTCCGGAGTAATCGCCGAGATAGATATCGTCCTGTTGGATGAGACGTTCGAAAATGCCCTCGACGACGTGTTCGTGGCGCGGTTCGGTGGTGCGGATGAAATCGTCGTTTTCGATCGAAAGCGTCTTCCAGAGGTCCTTTGCGAGGCCGGCGATGTAGTCGACGTGCTGTTGCGGCGTCTTGCCGGCGGCTTCGGCGGCCTGCTGGATCTTGAGGCCGTGTTCGTCGGTGCCGGTCAAAAAGCGGGTATCGTACCCCTGCAGTTTCTTGTATCGGGCGAGCGTGTCGCACAGACATGTGGTATAGGCGGATCCGATGTGGAATTTGCCGCTCGGATAGTAAATCGGCGTCGTGATGTAGAATGTCTTCATGGTTATGCTCCTGACTTTATTCGAATTCCCGGAAAAGGATCCGTTTCTTGATGTCCTGCGCCTTATCCTTGCCGAGGACGGCACGGATGATTTCGAGCGCGAATTCGGTGACGCATCCGGCGCCCGCGCCGGTGATGATGTTGCCCGACGTGACCGCCGGCTTCATGACCCGGATGCCCGAAGGCATGAACAGGTCGGTGTTCGGATAGCTGGTGTACTTGATGCCGTCGAGCAGGCCCAACACCCCGAGCACGGTCGGACCGGCGCAGATGGCGGTGAGCCATTTCCCGGTTTCCGCACATTCCTTGACGAGTCGGAGAACCGTCTGGTTTTCCCGAAGCGTCTTCGACTGGGCGCCGCCGGGGATGAAGACGCCGTCGTAGTCGGCGACCGAGACGGACGAAAGCGGCAGATCGGCGAGCACCCGGGTGCCGAACGATCCGACGATGACATCTTTTTCGAGCACGGACGCGAAATCCACCTGGAACCCGGCGCGCCGCAGGATGGCGGTCGTGCCGAGGGCTTCGATGTCTTCGTATCCATCCGCAAGCAAAGCGACGAATTTCATAGGATTACCTCCCGTATCGTAATGTCATTCCTGTTCGAGATACATCTTGTAGACGACGCTTTTCGTGACCCCCATGCGAGCGGCCACCTGTTTCATCGCATCCGACCGGGACAATCCGTCCCGGATCAGTGCCTCGACGCTCTCCCGGACCCGGATCACGGGAGCGGGGGCGTCGTGTCCGGTGGCTCCGGCGACGACGATCACGTTCTCGCCGATCCAGTCCTCTTCGAGTGCGAGCTCGGCGAGCGTGCCGTAGATCGCTTCTTCGAATTTCTTCGTGATTTCGCGGAGTACGGCGGCCTTGCGGTCGCCGAACGCGCGGTAAAGATCGGTGAGCGTTTCCTTCATCCGGTGGGGCGCTTCATAGAAGACAATCGTTTCGGTTCGATCCGCAAGCGCCGTCAGTTCTTTCAAACGCTTCCCCTGCTTGTGGTCGGGAAAGCCATAGAAAAGGAACGGATGCGGGGCGATCCCCGACATCGAAAGGCCCGTCAGGGCGGCGTTGGCCCCGGGCAGGGCGACGACGTTGAAGCCTTCCTTGGACGCCGCGACGGCGGCTTCGTAACCGGGATCGGAGATGATCGGCATGCCGGCGTCGGTCATCAGGCCGACCTGCTTGCCTTCGCGGAGAAAGCCGACGAGGACGGCGGTTTCGGTCGCCTTGTTGTGCTCGTGGTAGCTTCTGAGCGTTTTCTTGATGTCGAAATGGCGGAGGAGGACCTGCGAGACGCGGGTGTCTTCGGCGTAGAGGATGTCGACCGCCTTGATCGTGTCGACGGCGCGGAAGGTCATGTCGCCGAGGTTGCCGATCGGCGTGGAAATCAGAAAGAGGGTCGGCTTGCCGTTCTGGTAATGTTGGCGACGTTCCATGGTTTCACTTCTTTCCGGTACGGAAGATGGCGAGGACCTCGGGCGTGTAGGCGCCCGTTTCGTCATAGATGAAGAGCGGTTCGGGCATCTTGAGGCCGCCCGGCTTGCCGTTGGCGAACGCCTCGACGAGGACCGCCTGGGCGGGACGTCCCTGCTTCGGATAGACGAAGCGGAGCCGTTTGACGGCGAAGCGGTGCTTGTTCAACAGCACGATCAGTTCCTCGAGCCGGTCGACGCGGTGGATCAACGCGAGCACACCGAGCGTCGAAAGCAGGCGCTTGGCCTGGACGATGATGGTCTCAAGGTCGATCTTCACCTCATGGCGGGCAATCGTGAAGGCCTCGACGGCGTTCATGTTGCCGCCGTCGGGCGCAACTTTGAAGAACGGCGGATTGCACGTGATCAGGTCGATCGAGGAGGATTCGTACAACTTATGGAGTTCCTTGATGTCGGCTTCGACGATCGTGATGCGGTCGGCGAGTCCGTTCAGTTCGACGCTCCGTTTCGCGAGATCGATCGCCTCGGGCTGGATGTCGACGCCGATGATCGGTTTTTCGGTCTTCAACGAAAGAAAGAGCGGGATCGGCGCGTTGCCGGTGCCGAAATCCATGATCACGTCGGTCTTCTTGTAGACACAGACGAAGTCGGCGAGCAGGACCGCATCGAGCGAGAAGGCGAACATGTCTTCGCGCTGGACGATTTTAAGTCCCTCATATCCCATCAGGTCGTTGACCTGGTAGACGGGAGGCATCGTCAGCCTTCGAGGTCCTTGAGGTCTTTTTCGGAACCGGACGGCGCCTCTTCCTCGACGACGGCGGGCTGACCGAACTTGGTGTCGGCGACATTGTACATCTTCTGGTTGCCGAACCCGAAATCGACGCGCATCGTCTGGGCGAGGAAGTTCAGCTGGGTGACGCGGCCGCGACCGTCGGCGGTATCCACGTAGCTTTCGAGCTTGGGCATCGTCCGGCGATATTCCTTGTAGTTGGCATCCTCGTAGTGGATGCAGCAGAGGAGTTTGCCGCATAGACCGGAGATGTTGGTGGGATTGAGCGACAGGTTCTGATTCTTCGCCATCTTGATGGAAACGGTCTCGAAATCGCCTAGGAACGTCGTACAGCACGTCAAGAGGCCGCAGGGTCCGATGCCACCCAAAACGCGCGCGCCGTCACGGCTGCCCACCTGGCGCAGTTCGATGCGGACGCGGAATTGGTTGGCGAGATCCTTGACGAGATCGCGGAAGTCGACGCGCCCTTCGGCGTTGAAATAGATGATCAGTTTCGATCGGTCGAGCGTGTATTCGCAGTTGAGCAGTTTCATGTCGAGCCGGTTCTTGGCGACGTACACGGCACACTTCTTGATCGCTTCCGGCTGTTCGTCCTGATTGCGCTGGTATTGCTCGACATCATGTCCGGTGGCGATCCGGATGATCGGCTTGAGCGCCGAGACGAGTTCGGCTTCGCTCACGAGTTTCGGATCCTCGGCGCAGAAGCCGAGTTCGGTGCCGCGGATCGTTTCGACGACGACGCTGTCGCCTTTTTTCACGTCGAAGCCGGCGCAGTCGAAGTAGTATTTTTTTCCCATGCGGGTGAATTTGACCGATACGACTTTATATTGCATTTAAAAAACCTCTTTCCAGGTTGGCGAGCAAGCTATCGAAAGCGAGCCAGCTGTTGATGTTGAAGCGCAGTCGGGACTTGAGCGTTAACATCCGCTCGAGGCCGTTTTGGATCGTTTTCTGGGTGGTGGTTTCGGCGAGTCTTTGCAGCTTTTCAAGTTCGGTGCGGTAGACGATCTGATCGAGGCGGCGCAGTTTGGCGTTCAGAAGATCCTTCTGGTACAGAATCATGAGCGTCAGGAAGAAATCCTTCGCGTCTTTGTCGGGTAGCAGTTCGTCACGCTTCTCGCGAAGTGCGAGAACCATCGATTTTTTCGGTTTCCCCGCCATCTCGAAGAGCTCGAGGACGAGCCGGAAGGCGGCCGACATCGTCTCGGAGGCGCCGATGCGGCATGCCTCGTCGAAGTTGTTGGTGTATTCCGGAATGACCATGGCGAGGGTCGGATCGACCCCCGACTTGACGAGGTCGGCGCGCACGACGTCCTTGTCCAAGGCGGTGAAATGGATCACCTGCGAACGCGAGGCGATCGTTTTCAAGAGCGCGTTGTAACTGTCCGTGACGAGCACGGCGTAAATGTCCGCGCCCGGTTCCTCGAGCGTTTTCAGAAGCGTGTTGCCGGCTTCCGGATTGAGCTTGTGGGCGTCGTTCACGATGTAGACGCGGGGGACGTCCTCAAGCGATGCCTTCGAGAATTCCTGGACGATGCGGCGGATCTGGTCGACCTTGATGACTTCGCCTTCGGCTTCGATCAGAAAGACGTTCGGATGGGATGCGTGCATGATGCGCTTGCAGTGGGTGCAGGCGTTGCACGGGTCACCCGTTTCGGTGGGATGCTGGCAGAGCAGGCGCTTGGCGAAGAAGAAGGCGGTTTCGAGTTTCTTCGTGCCGCGCGGGCCTTCGAAGATGTAGGCGTGCGACAGTCGGTTCATCGCAAACCCGTTTCTGAGCACCGTTCCCGCCCGGGGTTGGTAGAAAGACAGTGTTTCGAAGTCCATCAGGGCCATCGGATCACTTCTCCGCGAGTGTTTTTTCGATGAGGCGGATCGCGTCAGTGGCGACGTCGGTGATCGGACGTTCGCCGGCGATGCCGACGATGCGGTCGGGATATGCGCGCATCAAACGCTGATAGCCGTCATAGATCATCTTGTAAAAGTCGCGCTGCTCGAGGTCGAGGCGGTTGACTTCGCGGTTCTTGTTCTTGAAGACGCGGGCGAGGCCGACGTCGGGTGTGACGTCGATGAAGATGGTGAGGTCGGGCATGGCGTCTTCGATCGCGAACTTGTTGATGGTGAAGACTTCCTCGACGCCGAGGCCGCGGGCGATCCCCTGATAGACGAGCGAGCTGTCGACATAGCGGTCGCAGAGGACGAGCATCCCCTGCGCGAGGGCGGGGGCGATTTTCTCGACGAGATGCTGCCGTCGCGAGGCGGCGAAGAGCAGCGCCTCGGTACGCGGATCCATCTCGGTATGGTTCTTGTCGAGCAGGATGTCGCGGATTTTTTCCGAGATGCGGATCCCGCCCGGTTCGCGCGTGCTGAGCACGGGATACCCTTTGGATTTGAAATAGGTCTCGATCTGCGCGATGATGGATGTTTTCCCGGACCCTTCGGTCCCTTCGAACGTCACGAATTTTCCCGTCATGATATGCACCTGCTTCTTCCTTTTATTATCTCACAAACGGGGCGATTTTTGAACATTATTGTTTCAATAAATCCCGACGCTGTGATACAATAGACGAAGAAGGCGAGGTGAGGACATGCTCATCGACATCAACAATCTGACGTTCGCATACGGCCATAAAGTCGTCCTCCACGACCTTTCCCTGACCATCAAGCCAGGCGATTTCGTCGTCGTCAGCGGGAAAAACGGGTCCGGCAAATCAACCTTGGTCAAGTGCCTTCTCGGCATCAATTCCGTCTCGAACGGCCTCATCTTCTATAACCACGAAGACATCAACTACTTCAAGAAGTGGACCGACATCGGCTACGTGCCGCAGAAGTTCGACGACTTCAACTACGAATTCCCGATCACCGTTTCGGAAATCCTCTCGGTCTCCAAACTGCGCAAGACGTCCGAAGCGCTGAAACTGAAACTGCTCGACGACATGGGTATTCTCGAGAATATGAACGACTCGATCAACAGCCTTTCCGGCGGACAGATCCAGCGCGTCTTCGTCGTCCGCGCGATGCTCAACCATCCGCGCCTGTTGATCCTCGACGAGCCGACCGCCTCGATCGACCGCAAGAACGTCGAGTACTTCCGCAAGACGGTCAACCGGCTTCACGCGGAAGGCGTGACGATCCTCCTGATCAGCCACGAACAGACGCTTGACGAACTCGACTATACGCACGAACTGCATCTGGACCCGAGCCTTGAATATACCTATAAGGCCCGGCCGCTCCCGCCGCCGACGGAGGAAATCGCATGATCACCCTGTCCTTCTTCAGCGACCTCTTCACCGAATCGTTCATGCAGCGCGCGTTTCTCGCCGGCGTCATGCTCGGCGTCCTCGCGCCCCTCATCGGTTCGATCGTCATCATCCGCCGCCTTTCCTTCATCGCCGACACGCTTGGGCATTTCTCGCTCGTCGGCATCTCCCTTTCGCTCTTCCTGTCTTATTCGCTCGGTAACGAGATCTTCGCCGATAGACCGCTTTTTCTGGGCATTTTTTTCTCCGTCGTCGGCGGTCTTCTGATCGAAATTTTCCGACGGTATTACAAATCCTATAAAGAGATCTCGATGCCGATCGTGATGAGCCTCGGGACCGCCGTGAGCGCGATGTTCTTCTCGCTTTCAAAGAAGACCGGCTCGCTCTACAACTACCTCTTCGGCTCGATTTTGACGGTCACCGACTACTACATCGTCGTGATCGCCATCACGATGGTCGTCGTCATCCTGCTTTATGTTCTGTTCTTCCGGCAGATCATCTCGGTTAGCTTTGAAGAAGGCAACGCGAAGTTCCTCGGCATCAATCTGAACTTCTTTCAGCTCATCTTCATCATCGTCCTGTCGGTCGTCGTGTCGATGATGAAGATGAGCTGAAAGAAGTT
>Ga0154580_112_pt10 | contig 36385 bp, 33 predicted proteins | sample RifGroF2_FD_116009 | JGI IMG/M metagenome (GOLD analysis project Ga0154580, IMG submission 116009) | Tenericutes bacterium GWF2_57_13
CGCAGCGGACACGAGGATCTTGTTGCGCTTGGTCATCGACATCGCCATGAAGCAGGCTTCGGCGGCGGCGGTGGGTCCGTCGTACATCGAGGCGTTGGAAACGTCCATGCCCGTGAGCATGGTCACCATCGACTGGTATTCGAAGATGTAAGAGAGCGTCCCCTGCGCGATTTCCGGCTGGTAGGGGGTATAGGAGGTGAGAAATTCCTGCCGCGAAAGCAATGCGCCGATCACGGAGGGGTCGTAGTGGTCATAAGCGCCGAGTCCCGAAAAGACGATCGCCGGACGGTTCATCGCGGCGATTTCGGAGAGTTTCGCGCGGATTTCGATTTCCGATAGCGCGGCGGGAAGCTTGTAGTCCTTCTTCATCCGCACCGCTTCGGGGATGTCGACGAACATGTCCTGATCCGCGGCGATGCCGATTTTCGCCCGCATCGCCGCGAGGTCACTCTCGGTGTGCGGGAAGTATTTGAACACGTCGGTTCTCCCTTACTTGGAAACGGCGCGATACTGGTCGGGGGTCAAAAGCGCATTCAATTCGGCCGGAGCGGTCATTTTGACCTTGATCATCCAGGCGCTGAAGGCGTCCTTGTTGATCGCTTCGGGATCGCCGACCAGGTCGTCGTTCACTTCGACCACGGTTCCGGAAAGCGGTGCGATGAGGTCGCTGGCGGCCTTCACGGATTCGACCGCGCCGAATTCCTTGTTCTGGACGAGCTTCGCGCCGACGGCGGGAAGATCGACGAAGACGACGGTGCCGAGCTGCGAAGCGGCGAACGCGGTGATGCCGAAGGTGGCGACGCCGTCGTGGATTTGGGCCCATTCATGGGTCGGATTGTAGAGGATGCCATCGAGCACTTTATTCATTTGCCTTATCTCCTTTGGGTTTATAGCTTTTTTTGAAGAATTTCTTGTCACGGACGAAGCCGGGAATCTTCTTGTTGCGGATCTGGACCTGGATCGGCGTGTTCAATGGCGTATAGGCGAGGTCGAGCATCGCCATCGCGACCGGTTTGCCGGCGGAGATGGAAAGATAGCCGGTGGTGACGAAGCCGATCTTCGTTTCGCCGGCATAGACTTCGTAATGGGCGCGCGGAACGGCCCGCTCGGTCAGCTCGATGCCGACGACCTTGCGCTTGAGGGCGCCGGCCTTCTGGTCGACGAGGACAGTCTTGCCGATGAAGTCCGGCTTCTCGAGCTTCACGAAGAAGCCGAGGCCGGCTTCAAGCGCGGTGATTTCATCGGAGATCTCATGGCCGTACAGCGGCAGCGCCGCCTCGAAGCGGAGCGTGTCGCGGCAGCCGAGGCCGCAGGGCAGGATTTCCGTAGAAGCCGCGAGGATGTCCCATACAACGTTCGTGGCGACGGGATCGGCATAGATTTCAAAACCGTCTTCGCCGGTATAGCCGGTACGGGAGACGAGCAGGTCGTGCCCGTCCCACCAGACGTGTTTGAAGGTGAAGGCTTCGAGATCAGAAAGGTCGATGCCCATGATCGTGCGGAGGAGCGCTTCGGTCGCGGGTCCCTGGACGGCGACTTCGCCATATTCGTCGGAGAGGTTTTTGACGACGACGTCGAATCCCTCCGTCTGCTCGACGAGCCAGGCGTAGTCCTTCGCGACGTTGGAGGCGTTCACGACGAGGAAGAGTTCCGTCGCGGAAACCTTGTAGGTCAACAGATCGTCGACCACCGTGCCGTTTGGATAGAGCATCATGCCGTAGACGACCTTGCCGTCGGGCTTACTGGCGATTTCGTTGGTGGTGACATAATCGATGTAACGAAGCGCATCCGGTCCCTTGACCCTGATCTCGCCCATGTGGGAGACGTCGAACATGCCCGATTTGGTGCGGACGGCTGTGTGTTCGGCGATGATGCCGGAATACTCGATCGGCATCAACCAGCCGGCAAACGGCTCCATTTTCGCATGGAGAGCGACGTGCTTGTCATAAAGACAAGTCTTCCTGATTTCATCCATGTTAACACCTCGTGACCATTATAACATAGGGCGGTTTTGCCCGAACAAGATTTCGCAAAAATCCACTGTGTTGAGTTTCATCACGTAATCGCCGAGATCGACCGCGGAAAGCGCGTCGACAAAAGCCTCCCGGGTGAACGGGAGACCGCGGAACAACGCCAGAAATTCATCCTGATCGCCGATCAGGAAGTAGTCGCCGAGAAGATTCATCCGGATCACTTCGTTGTTCTTCAGCTCGAGCCGCACTTCGATTGTTCCGGCATTGACATAGCCCTTCTTGACGATGGTGTAGTTGGGGTTCTTGCCGTAGATGAAGTCCTCGGTCAGATAACTCTTTTCGATCTCCGCGATCCCTGCGAGATCGGCAACGGTAAGCGTGAGCGAACCATCGCACATCTCGCGTTTCACGAAGGCCTTGAAATCCTCGATCGACATCGCAAGATGGTCCTTCAGGTTGGTGACGCGCTTGCGGACCGAGTCGATCCCCTTCGAGACGAGTTTCTCGTTGTCCGGCGTGATCGCCCGAACCATGACTTCGACGTCGGTCGCGAAGAGCATCGTACCATGCACGACGGAACGGTCGCGGACACGGTAGAAGGCGTTCCCGGAGACTTTCAGATCCCCGATCAGGATGTCGTTCCGACCGGAAAAATGGGCGTCGAGGCCAAGTTTCTTCAGCATCCGGACGACCCGGTTGAGATAGTCTTCGAACACGAAACTCTGGTTGAAGGAGGGTGTGACGAAGGAGAACATGATGTTTGAGGCGTCGGAGTAAACGCATCCGCCGCCTGATTTGCGGCGGTACATCTTGATGCCGTGGGACGTGCAGTACGGCACGTTCACTTCGTTCTCGATCAGCTGATTGCGACCGAAGATGACCGATGGCTCGACCTGCCACATGAAAAAATAGTCATCGGCGGGATAATGCAGCGCGAGGTATTCCTCGGTGGCGAGATAAAACGAGAGATTCCGAACTTCGATTGTTGGATAATTGACGTATTTCATGATTTGCCTCCTTATATCGCATGAAAAAAAAGGGAGTAGTTGGCTACTCCCTTTCCAGAAACGCGTTGATTCGCTTGATTTCCAGTCCCGCCAGGAACTCCGTGAAAGGCGCGGCGTTCTTGTTGATTTTGTACTCGTCGACCTTGGCGTAGTACTCATTGCGGATGCCCTTCGTGATCGAAACGGGGAGGAAACCTTCGAGTTCGAGCTGGTAGTTCAGGAGCAGACGCGCAAGGCGCCCGTTTGCGTCCATGAAAGGATAGATTTTGAGGATTTCGAGGTGGGCGTAGGCCGCTTTCGTAAGACCCGTGAGGTTCGGGTCGGCGAGGTCCGCGAAGTAATCGTCCATCTTTTTGTAGATCTTGAGGTAATTCGGCGGAACGTGCTTGGCACCGAGAATGAAGAGGTCACGGGTCCGGTAGAGACCGCCGGGGATGATCCCGTCGACGAGTTCCTGATGCAGGTCCTTGACGATCGTCTCGGTGATTTCCTGGTGTTCTTCGGCGAACCGGTGCACCATCTGCACGGCATGGTAGTTGTTGATGATCGCCTTCCGGACGTTTTCGTCCTTGTCCGGAAAAATCCGGGAATGATCCTCGAGCAAGAAGCACACGTCCTCGTAGCTGAAGTCGCCGTTGTCAAAGCTGGTCGATTCGAAAATGTAACGTTTGTCGAATTCGTCGCATGTCGCTTTTCTCAGTGCCGGGGTCAGAGATGCTTTCTTGTCGAGCAACTGCTGTTTGAGGCCTTCCGCCTCCAATGATTTCATGATTATCACCTCGTCTTTTAGTTTACCATAGAAAACGTTTTCTATCAACCGTGTTGCAATTTTCCGAGAAAAAGAAAAGCAACTTTAAAAGTTGCTTCTCAGGCGTGGACGATGTCGAAGGCCGACTTCACGATGTCATAGACGACTTCCTTTGGAAGATCGCCGTAATTGTTGGCCTTGAACCAAAGGTTGTCCTTGGTTCCCTTGTTCTTCGAAATCGTCGGATATTTGATGATCATCCGGATGCCGCGCTCCAGTTCGGAGCGGAACGCCATCCGGTAGTAATTGCCGAAATTCATCAGGACCAGGAACGGCTTGCGGTCGAGATAGAAGGTGATGCGGTCGTCGGCGAGTTTGGTGACGACGTTCGGCAACTCGCGGACGTACTGAACGAGCGAATCGAAGGTCGGATCCAGCGGTTTGAACATCTTCGGCTTTTCGATGTAGTATTCGATCGAGGAGACCTGGCGATCGAGGTTTGCCGTCTTGTTGAACTCGGGGTCGACTTCGACATCATCGAAGAGCAGCGTGGTCGGATCGACGTTCTGCTCGGTGGTCGTGATCGACTGGTTCTTGTCGACGATGATCGTCTTGTTCTGGACCGGCTGCAGTTCGGCTTTGCGAAGATCCTTCTTGCCGTGCTTCGGCGCGGGGGCGGGAGCCGGCGCGACCGGTGCGTTCTTCTCGGGCTGGCGTTCCGGACGCGGCGCCGGTTCGGAAGTTTCAACTTCTTCGGCGAGTTCGCGACGACGGCCAGCCGCCTGAATGATCAGATGAACGATGTAGAACACGAGGAACAGAACCGGAGCGGCGGCGTAATAGAGCGTATTGAGCGCCTGATACGCGGCCGGGTCGAATTTTTGGTAAACGAGGTAAGCGCTGTACCCCCCGACGCCGGCGAGTTCGAGGGCGAACAGGAAGAGCATGATTTTCTTGACCATTCCGCCTTTGCGGAAGTTGCCGATGACGAGATGGCCGAGGGCGATCGCGTTCACGAGGCCGAGAGCCGCGCCGCCGAGGATGATCATGTTCGTCGTGGTGTGGTCGAACCATGCCCAGTACATGTATTGCATGAGCGTTGCATAGCCAAGGATTGCGACGCCGAAAAGCCAGAGCGGCAGGATGCCCGCTTGCGCAACGCTCGGCTTGACTTCGCCATAGTTCTTCTCGTCGTGAAGACTGACGATCAGGTAGATGACCGCAAAGAGAAACATCAGCCCGGCCACGCCACCTTTGATATAAATTTCGTAGGTGGTGACAATCGGGAAGTTCAGACCCCATTGCACTAGATTATTGAACGGAATCAGCACGACCCCGGTCAATATCACGGAAAGGAGCAAAATCAGGTTGGCAAAAAATCTTTTCATTCGCGTCACCTCATCAATAGTCTATTTTGATTATATTACTTTAAAATGGTTAAGTCAATCGGCTCGACCAATCTATTCACGAAAGATGAACCACAACGGACAGCGTACACTGGCGGTCCGTCCGAGTTAAATGAACTTGATGCGTCCGCCGAAAATCGCTTGGGTCGAAAAAACGGCGATTATGAACTGGTGATATTACCACAGTTATTTCAATCTCCAAAACAGTCATAAAAAGAAATATTGAACATCTTCCATATTCACGAAAACGGGCGGTTTTCGGGGCTCTTATCATTAATAAATGAATAAAAGCGGCATTCTTCATTATAATCGCGGTCGAAACTGTTGACAAGCCATTTCTCGAGTGATAATATGAGGTTGTGAACCCACCTAAAAGGAGGTATGTTTATGCAGGTACTCAAAGAATCGGTCAAAAAGGCAATCCTTAATGGTGCCATCCTCGAATTCTTCGAACATGGCTATCAGAACGCGAATATGCGTCGGATCGCCGACTCGGCGAACATTACCGTCGGCAACATCTACCGCTATTTCGAGAACAAGGAGGCCTTGTTCAACGCCGTCCTGTCGCCCGCGAAGCGCGCCATCGACGATCTCGAATCATTCGACAAAAAGCTCCACATCACGCACATCGAGAATCAGAAGGAAGCGACCCAGATCGTCACCTATGTGATCAACGTCCTTCGCCCCTACACGCGGGAAATCTTCATCATGATCTTCAATTCGAACGGATCGCACTACCAGCAGGTCAAATCCCAGCTCGAAGGTCTCGTCGTTTCGAAGGTCAAGGAGTTCTTCCCCGGCGCCTTCTCCGATTACTTCCTGAAGGTCGTCGCCGCCAGCTTCATCCAGGCGCTGTTCGTCGTCTTCAAGGACAACGTCAACGACATCAAGAAGATCCAGGACATGATCGTCCAGCTCATCGTCTTCTACTTCCGCGATCTGTCCAACCGCCTGTTCTAATCAAATCGAGTCACGACGGGATTCCTCCTCGAGGGATCCCGTTTTCGATTGGGAACGACAAGGGACCGCCGCGGCGGTCCCTTTGTTTCATTCCATTTTCGCGAGCGCGTTCGTATCGATCTTTCCGACCACCGTGCGCGGCATCTTCTCGAGCCGGACGATCAATTTCGGGACCGAATACACCGAGAGGTGGTCGCGGATCAGCTTTCTGATCGCCTCTTCGTCCGGACCCGGCTTGTGGTCGGGCTTGATCGTGATGAAGAGCTTGATCATGTTTCCGCGCTCCGGATCCGGCACGCCGATCGCGGCGGCTTCGAGGATGGCGGGCATCCCGGTCACGAGCGTTTCGATCTCCGAGGGCATCACCGGCATGCCGGAGACCTTGACGATCCGTTTCAGGCGCTGCTTGAAATGGATGTGGCCGTCGCCGTCGAGATAACCGTAGTCGCCGGTGCGAAGATACTTGCCGGTCTTCAAGGTGAGGATCGACTGCGCCGTCGCGGCGGGATCGTGGAGATACCCGATCATCATCGTTTCGCCGGTCACGGCGATCTCGCCGCACACCCCCATCGGAACCTCGGACTGGTTGGCGACGTCGAGGATCTTCACGTTGATCCCCGGGAGCGGATGGCCGACGGTGTCGGGACGCTTGTTGGAAGGCGTGTTGACGGCGAGCACGGTGACCATCTCGGTGAGGCCGTAGCCTTCGAGGAGTTCGGCGGTCGATCCCCATTCCTTGGCGACGCGGGAGAAATCCTCCTTGAGCTTGGTGGCGACGAAATCGCCGCCGACGTACGCGCGCCGCATGTTCACGAGATGCTTGCCCGCAAACTTCGGATGATTCAGAAGCGATTCGAACAGCGTCGGCACGCCGATCACATAGTTGACGCGGTTCTTTTTGATGAGGGCGATCGTCTCGTCGGCCTTGAATTTCGGCATCAGCGTGTCGGTACCGCCCAAACAGAGCATCGCATGGATGCCCATGCACAGGCCGAACCCGTGGAACATCGGCAGGACGCCGAGCATGTGGCGGCCGTTGAAGTCGGGTTCCTCCATCACGAACGGGGCTTGGAAGGCGAGCGTGTTGATCGCGTAGGCGGAGAGTTCGATCGTCTTCGGCTGTCCGCTCGTCCCGCCGCTGTGCAGATACACCGCCGCGGCTTTCGGGTCGGTCTTGGCGTTTTTCGCCGCCGGCTGACCGGTTGCGAAAGCGGAAAACGCCTTGATCTTGTCGCCGTAGACGATTCCGGCGAGCTTCTTCCGGTTGATCAGGCGGTAGGCGAACGGCTTGATCCCGGAAAAGGTCGAAACCGGACAGGCGAGCACGAGGGTGACGCCGAGTTCGTCGACGAGGCCCCGATAGACGGAATGCATCACATCGAGGATGACGAGCATCTTCGAATCCGCGTGCGTCATGTATCCTTTCATCTGCGCGTACGGCGTGAGCGGGTGCACCATGTGCGCGATCGCGCCGATCTTCGAGAGCGCGTAGAAGGCGTAGATCGTCTCAAAGACGTTGGGCATGCAGACGGTGACGACGTCTTCGGCGCCGATGCCGGCGCCGGCGAATCCGGACGCGGCTTCGTCGATCTTGGCGATCAGTTCGGGATACTTGACGGCTTTGCCCATGAAGAAGAGGGCGTCATTGTCCTTGTGCAGCGACGCGGCGGTCACAACGGTTTCATACAGGGAATGATTCGGGTTCATGGCGTCTCCTCCGTGAGATGTCAAATGTGGTATCCGGCGAGATATCCGGCCAGAAAAACCAGGCCGGACAAAATGATCTGATGGGTGACGAAGATGAGAAGCGTATGCCGACCCGCGTAGACGAACGGACGGTTCCAGGCGCCGTCGAGCTTCGGCAGCAGGCTTTGTCTTGATTTGTAGAACTGATTGCCGATGACGGTGCCGATCATGATCACGCCGGTGTAGGGCAGGATCCCGAAATGGTCCGCGCCGAAGGCGGCGGTCCCGAGCATGATCGGGATCGCGTTCGCCCAGGTGACCGTCCCGTAGACCGGTACGCTCTTCCAGGCATAAAGCACCCCGAAGACGACGATCGCCGACCCGACGACGAGCATGAAGACGTCGTTGTCCCAGAGTTTGCGGAGCGCCCAGGTGATCAGGGTGCCGAATGCGAACATGTGGATGATGCCGAAGAAAACGCTGACGCCGAGACCGGTGAAATGATCGATCGTAAACGTGACGATCGTGATCAAAACGGCAAATGCGAGAAATTTCAGGCTCCGCTTCAGGTTCGAGCGGGAGAACGTGAAGCTGATGCCCGAGACGATCAGGAAGAAGGCGACGAAGACATAGTGGAGCGCCGCCCGGGGATCGCCGTACCAGTAGCGCTGGGCGAATTCGACCACCGCCTCGAAGCCGGGACGGTCGAGCGTCGCATAATTCGAAAACCATTCCGGAACGCTTTTCAGGTCGAACATGAGATGGTCCCAAACCATCATGATGATCGAAAAGCCGCGCAGGAAATCGACTTCCCAAATTCTCGTCTGCCTGGTCTCTTTCATCCGATCACCGCGTTTCTTCATCAATGTATTTATAATATATCATAAACTTATCGGAAAAAAGGGGCTTTCCGCGAAAAATGCGACGTAGTGCCAATAATCCTTCCTACGCACGCGTATATACTGTGAACACAAAAATCTATTTTGGAGGTTTACCATGAAAAAGTTCCTTACCATCGTCCTCGCCGCATTCGCGCTCGTCGCCCTTGCCGCATGCAATACCACCCCCGCGGCCGATACTTTCAACGCCCCGGAGGATGTCGTCGGCTTCGAAGCCATTTCCGCGACCGAACTCTTGGTCGGAACCCTCGGAACCGAACTCAGCCTCGCCCAGCCGCTTTCGTACACGCTGCTTGAGGAAACCACCACGGAAATCCCGACCGACGACACCGATACCGTCGTCGACGACGAACTTGCCGAAGTCGACAAGTACCTCGCGATGATCGAACAGTTCCTCGGCAACACGAACGGTCTTAGTGTCGTCGTCGCGTCCTCCGATCTTCCCGAGTACACCTACATGATGACCTATGTCACCAAGGACATCCTCGGCAACGACATCACCTACATCCTTTATTATACCGAAGTCCTGTATGAGGAACCCGTCGACGAAGAACCCGTCGTCACCACCACCGAAGGCGTGACCACCACGGAAGGCGAAACCACCACCGAAGCGGAAACGACCGTCGAACCCGAGACGACCACCGAACCGGATACGACCACCGCGGAAACCATCACGACCGTGCCGCTTTCCTACCTGAATCGCCAGGATGACGAAGAGAAACTCCGCAATCGCGACTTCGAATTCTCCGACGAGCATGACGACGACGTCGTCTACGCCCTTTCCGGGATGCTTCTGATCGATGACGTCCCCTTCTACCTCGAAGGCAAGAAGATCGTCGAGGATGACGGCGAAGTCATGCTGCTCCGCTCCTGGATCGACCACGACAACTTCGTCAAGGTCCGCTATCAGTCCGATACCGACGGCGACAAGAAGTTCTTCTATGAAATCGTCCAAGACGGCATCATCGTCAACCGCTCGAAGATCAAAGTCAACATCGAAGATGACGGCGTCAAAGTCGACCTCTCCTTCATCGAAGGATCCGCGAAGGGCCGTTACCAGTTCAAGATCGAAACCGTCGAAAATGTCACCTACATCGCCGTGCAGTACAACACCGAAGACGCCGATGGCAACGCCGAATCCGGCAAGATCCGGATCGTCGCGACCTACGACGAGGCGACCGATTCCACCACCTACACCTATGAAGTGATCCCGCAGTACAAAAACGGTCACAAGGTCGACCATGAGGAAACCCATGAATTCGAAACCGGCCGTACCGGCCACGGCGGAAACGACCGTGGCAACAACGGCAACAACGGCAACAACGGCGGACACAGCGCCTGAGATTTTCCCTATTTTCTCTCCCCTCACGATTCGAAACATGATATAATGGTCATCGAAACGAGGTGACACCATGTTCGATTTCGATGGCCGCCTGGATGCCCTTCGCCGCAAGGATGAAGAAGCTTTCAGAGAAATCTATGATCAGACGAAGCACGGCGTCTATGCCGTGATCGTCGCGATCGTCCGCGACCGCGGGATCGCCGAGGATCTCATGCAGGATACCTACATGAAGATGCTCGCCCGCCTCGACGCCTACGAACCGGGTCGCAATTTCAACGCCTGGCTGGTCCAGATCGCCAAGAATCTCGCACTCGACCATTACCGCAAGGAACACAAGACCGTTTCCGTCGATCCGCAGGAAAACGCCTACGTCTTCGACCGGGTCGAACCGGTCGAAAGCAGCGAGTACGATCTGGAAACCCTGATCGCCCCGCTTGACACCGAAGAACGCGAGATCGTGCTTCTGCACGTCGTCTCGGATACGAAATTCAAGGACATCGCGACCATCGTCGACAAACCGCTCGGAACGGTGCTTTGGCTCTACAACCGGGCGATCAAGAAGATGCGGACGCATGTCGGAAAGGAGCGGCCATGAACCGGTCCGATTTGAAAAAGTTCATCAAGCGCGCCGCCCTTGCCCAGATGCCCGACGTGTTCGACCGCATCGATCTGCAAAACGCGTATGTCGCGGGCGTCCCCGAACAGCCGACCCGTCGGGTCCGTCCCTTCAACTATGCATTCGCCCTCAAGGCGATGCTCGTCCTGATCCTCGCCACCGTCACCGGCGTCTTCGTCTACGACCAGCTTCAGCCCGAACCACCCGTCGTCCTCGCGCTGGAAACCGAAGCCGAGATCTACGGCTTCCAGATGGTCTCGGCGACGTCGCTGCTTTCGCAGATCACGGCCACCGACCTCGCCCTCACCGTGAAGTTCGGCGACCACGACACGACCACCGCGCCGATCCAGGAATCGGAGACGCTGATCACCGACCAAATCGAGAAGATCACCGACTATCTCAACACGATGGAAGTGATGCTCGCGGAGGACGACGAAACCGTCTACGAAGTGACCCCCTCCGACGTGGATGGTTATCAGTGGAAGCTCACCTTCACGACCGTCGACCTGCTCGGCAACGTCCTCACCTATACGATTTACTACAACGAAGTACTCGATCCCGAAGACGCGTCCCGACGGCTCATCGACGGCGTCATGACGATGTCCGGCGATGAATATTCGCTATCCGGCACCGTGACCACCGAAGGCGACACCGTCCGTACCCGTTTCATCGCCGCACGCGGCGACGATTCGATCGAAATCACCGACCTCACCGACGCCGACGGTCAGAAATATCAATATGACGTCACAAAAGACGGTCAGCCCTACGAATCGCTCCATATGCAACTCTCCCGTGAAGACGGCGCGCTCGTCGCGACGATCGACCACGCCACCGCGACTTCTTCCGCCGAATACCGGTTCCGCCGGCTCGCCGACGGCTCCGGCTTCGAAATCACCTACCGTTATGAAAAAAACGGCGAGACCGAAACCGGCCGGATGGGCGTCACGGTCGAATACGACGAAGTCAGCGAAGGCTACAACTACCAATACGACGTCGAAGCCCAGACCGGATCGCATCAGGGACATTCGTCCCATTCCGGCGGACGGACCAGCAAGACGAACGGTTCTTCCGATCATGGCATGAACACGAGCTTCACGCTCTAAACTGCTCGTACCATCAAAAAAGCTTTCCTCGACGGAAAGCTTTTTTTAGTGATGATGATGGTGCCCCTCCGCATCCGGGGCGTCCGGCGCGCATTCGGGATCCTCGCAGAGACCGTCGCCCAGTTCGATCTCGATCGTCGCGTGGCGGACCCCGGCGGCTTCGAGCCGCTCGTGGATGTCAAGGCGGATCCGCTCGAGCTCGGTTGCGCCGGCGTCTGATCGGACCACCGCGTGCAGCGTCGCGAGCGGATTGGTCCCGTCGACGGTCCAGAGATGGACGTGATGGACCGATAGAACATCCTTTCCGTCGACGGCCGCCAAGGTGATCGTTTCAGGATGAAAACCGCGGGGACTGCGTTCGAGGAAGACGGAAAGCAGCGCGCGGAGGTTCTTGAAGACATGGAAGAGGATATAGACGGTGAACAGAAGCGATAACAAAGCATCGAGGATCGGGATGTTCCAGAGTTTCATCGCGATCGCGCCGAAGAGCACCGCGATCCAGCCGAAGACATCTTCGAACAGATGCAGGCCGACGGCCTTTTCGTTGAGCGACGTTCCTTTCGAGGCGTTCAACGCGGCGGCGCCGTTCACGATCACGCCGATGACGGCGAGGACGATCATCCCGGTCGCGTCGACCGGCGTCGGGTTCAAAAGGCGGGGAACCGCTTTGGCGATGACGCCGGCCGCGCCGGCGACGAGGATCAGCGAAGCGATCATCCCGCCGAGCAGGGCGTAGCGGCCGTAGCCGTAGGTATAGGCGGCATCCGGCTTCTGTCTTGCTTTCACATCGAGGAGCCACGCCAAGCCGATCGCGATCGAATCGCCGAGGTCGTGGACCGCGTCGGCGAGGATCGCCACCGAACCGGTGTAGAAACCGCCGAGGATCTCGAAGACGGTGAAGAAGAGATTGAGGAAGAACGGAAGCGCGAGACGGCTTTTTTGCTTCGGATCGGCCATATGCGGGACCTTACCAGGGAAGCGGATCGTTTTTGATCGCGCGGTCGTAGAACGCTTCGAGTTTTTTGCGCGTGTCGATCGACAGCGGATGATGGAGACTCGCGAGGTTGTCGTTCATCTGACGGTTCGTCTTGATCCCGGGGATCACGCAGGAAACGGCGTCGTAGGAAAGCAGGAAGGCGAGCGCGTCGAGGCTCGTGTCCTCCTTGCCGAGGATCGTTTTCAATTCGCGGACGAGCGCGCCGCGGCGTTCGACGTCGGCGCGCGACCAGCGGGAGCGGATCCCGGTGAAGACCGACTGCCCGTCGTATTTGCCGGTCAGCCAGCCCGAGTCGAGCGGGACCTTGCAGACGAGGAAGATGTGCTTCGCCTTCACTTCCTCGAAGAGGTCGCGGGGCGCCTGGAAAAAGACGTTGAACAGGAGTTCGACGACGTCGACGTCGTCCCGTTTCAGGATCGTCGCCAGTTCTTCCTTCGTATCGATCGAGACGCCGTAGGCGCGGATCAGACCGGTCTTTTTGAGGTGGGCGAGTTCCTCGAAATGGTTCGTATGGCCGGCGAGGATTTCCGTCGGCGGATTGTGCAAAAGCAGGACATCCAAATAGTCCGTGCCGAGCCGCTCCATCGAGCCGCGGAGCGAGGGTTCGATCGCGGTGACGTGCCAGTCGCTGGTGCCGTCGGGATTGTGTCCGAATTTCGTCGAGATGGCGATCGACCCGCGATCGCTTCCGATTGCCTTTCCGATGATCCGTTCCGAGGCGCCGCCGGCGTATCCGGGGGCGGTGTCGAAGAAGTTCACGCCCTTGTCGATGGCGGAACGGACGAGGCGGACCGCTTCCGCTTCGTCGACTTCGCCCCACAGGGGATTGGCGAGTTGCCAGGCGCCGAACCCGACCCTGGTGAGGGCGACGGACGGCTTATGGAATTTGCTCAGGGTGTTCATGAGGTGCACCTCCGTATTCGTTTCCATTATACCACGCTTCGGCGGATGCGATGCGTTCGCAGGCATTGTCTCCGATGCGAAAATCGGAAAGTTAGCTTTTTTCGTGGTTTGCCGATTATTTGTGGAATTTCTCGGAAATATGGTCTATAATGAATGAAAAGATCAATCGTTCTACGTCTTCCATCCATCATACCGGAGGTTTCCATGAAACGACGCATCTTCATCGTGTTATCCATGTCCCTGCTCGTGTTCTCCCTCATCGGCTGCGATTTGCTGTCGAACCTGCTTGCGCAATTCGACGTCACGCTGCCGTTCACGCTCCCGACCGGACCGGTGACCACCGTTGACCCTGATCCGGCCGTTTCTGACCGCATCACCGCCCCGACCAAACTTGTCCTCGTCGATGGTACGCTGTCCTGGACGCCAGTCGCCGGCGTCACGAGTTATGACATTTTCGCCGACGGTGTCCTCCTGAATTCGGTCGCCGAAGTATCCTATCCGGTGGGCGTTCCCGTCACCCGCACGATCTACACCGTCGTCGCGAAGGGACCCGCCGGAATGCTTGATTCGCTTCCCTCCGTCGGTGTCGCCTTCGTTCCTGACGCCGCAACGGAGATCGCCCTGATCGACGCCGCGATCGCTACCCGTGGCTTTCCCGAAGGCATCCCCGGCTTCTCCGCGGAATTGGTTCGGCGCGGGATGCCCGCCGCCGAATTCGACGCGATGCTCGAGGGAATTTCCCTTGAATTCGAGGAACTCGACGTCGCCGCGCTATCCGAAGCCGTCGACCGGATCCTCGTCCTCGCCGCCACCGTGATCCATCGCGAGGCCCTCATCGCCGCCGTCATCCATATCATGCCCGAACAATTTCTTGAACCGCAGCTCACCGCGATTGAGGCGATGATCGAATCCTACACAGACCTGCGTGATCGAACGTGGAACCCGTCGGATCGCGTCATGTATGACCAGATCATCCGCGAACTGCAAACCCGGCAAGCGGAACTCCTCGAACTGCAAGAGATGATTGAGGTCGACCCCGACCTCGTCATCGCCTCGCTCACGCGTCTGGTCGACTATCTCGTCGAGGTCCTCGGCGGGCTTGACGGCGGCGCGCTCGATGGCCTCATCGCCTTGCTGGAAGCGGGAGATGCGGATGTCGCCGAACTCCTCCTCGTCAAAAACGAGATGGTTCAGGTCCTGCTTGACACGATCCCGGAAATCGACGACTTCGTCCTCCTCTACCGGACGTTGCTCGCGTTTGCCAATCCCACCGACCTCGCGGGTGCTGAACTGCTCGCCAACGAAGCCGCGGTCCGCGCGCGCTACGAACTCGAACTTTCGCTTCGCTTCCTGCTCGCATCCGAAGCCCTGTTCGAGGAACTTCTCAGTCCCCACCTGATGACCGTTCCGGAAGGCGATCTCCTCGGCCCGTCCCGCATGATCCGGGCGTTTGCGATCGACTATCTGTCCTTCAAGGCGGAAAACGCCGATCTGATCGCCGCGGCGGATGCTGCACTGGACGACGCCACCGACTACCTCCTGTTCCGGCAAGCGGTCAGGCTGTCGAACACCATGCTTGAAAACGCCGGGACACCCCAAGGCGACATTGACGCGATGAACGTCTTCTATGATGCAATCACGCCAGAACTGTTCGTCAAGATCGAGGACACCGACGAATTGATCGTCGATCGCATGATGACGTACTTCGCGGAAAACGCGGAGAACGCGATCTACCTCAAGGCCGTCCTCCGCGGCATCGGCTATGACGGTGAGACGTTCTACAACCATGCGACCGGCGAGACGTTCGACACCGTGACCGAATACGACCGTGCGTATCTGCTGGCAAGCTATGCCTATAAAGCCGAACTCTTCCGTATGATCGATGAGATTGCCGGATCGCTTTCGGTCGATGAAGCGGCTGATTTGATTGACGTGCTGAAGGTCGTCTTCCCAATGTTTCTGACGGATCTGGATGCCATCAACTTCGACACCGCCGCCGACGCCGACGCGATCTTGCTCGCGTTTGCAACCGCGCTCGATGCGGAAGGAACACAAGCCGTCGCCATGCTCCAGCGGATCGCCGCGTACGTCGTCGACAACGACGTCTACGGCGGCATCGCGACGATCTACGCGGAAGCCGACGCATATTGGACCGATCTCTACGGCGCGGATTACGATGCGATCGAAGGAATGGACCGTTCGTACGGGCGTTACCGCTACATGGTCTACTTCGCGCATCATTACGACGCGCTTCTGACCCCTGATATGATCGCCTTCCTCGACGCAGCGTCCATCGCGTACTTCGACCTCATGCGCGCCGGCATGCTCCCAGGTTCCGACCTCGACGATGACTATTGGGACGAACGGCAGGAATTGTTCGATGATCGTCTGTTGGTCGTTATCGCCGGCGCAAGGGCGTGCGGCGACCTCGACCCCGACCTGCTGACAGAAGTAGATAAGGACACCCTCGACGATATGTTCGCCACCCTCTTCGGACTCGGAACGTTTCATGACGACCTGATCTAGCCTCAAGCATGAAACGACCGGTTTTCGGATCAACTCCGACAACCGGTCGTTTTTTTACTGTTCGTGATGGCCGTTCACGGCCGACCCGCGTCCCACCAAGCGGTCTGGCGGTTGTCGAGACGATCGATTTCGGCGAGTTCGGCGACGCCCGGGATCCCGACGTCGATCATTTCCGAATGGAAGAGAATATACTGCCGTCCGTCCGGATAGTGATATGTGTAGCCGACGTCTTCGATCGCACCGGGAATCATGCCGGTGTAGCGATAGTCGAATTCTTCCACGACGATGCGGATTCGATCGCGCATTTCGCGATTGGTGTAGAGGTCGCATTCCCCAAGCGTCCTCGTGTCGGTCCGTTCGATGATCTCCCCTTCGTATCGGATGTGTCGCCGCCTATGTTGAGTCCGCGGTCCATCGCGACGTAATAGCCGATGAAGGCGGCGTTCGACTCGGCCTTGGTGATGAAATTGCGGGGCAACTCGCCGTAGTTGAATAGGTAAAGGGCGACTTCCTCGCGGGTGTCATAGACTTCGCCGAGGACGATGCGGACGCGGTTTTCGAGCGCCGCATTCGTCATGAAAACATTGAAGAGCAGGAATGAAAGAATCACGAGCCATTTGCGGTTCGGCCAAAGTTGTCGGAACATATGAATCCTCCTGAGACGTATGAGTTCAACATATCTTTCCTGTATTGTATCGCATCCTATGCGGAATATGAACCGCTTCCGAAAACAAAAGGCGACGTCGTCGACGTCGCCGAAAGGCCTTGGTACCAGTGGCCGGAATCGAACCGGCATGCTTTTAAGGGCAATGGATTTTGAGTCCATCGTGTCTACCGATTTCACCACACTGGCATAGCATTTCATATTATACAATAAAATCCCAAAAAACCAAGCAGAAAACGCATGATGAACGTCGCATCTCGTATTTTTTCATAGAGCTTCGAAAAAAATTCGACTGTTCCTTCCAACTTTTCATCTTTATTTTCGATGCTGCGGTATATAATGATGATTAGAGTGATTGAATTCATATTACACTTTTGGAGGTGTACCGATGCTCAAGATTCGTTGCCGTTTCATCGTCCTCATTCTCTTTCTCTTCACGCTTATGGCTTGCACGCCTACGGGCATCGCCGTCCCGAAAGATCGGATGGACGCTCCGCAGGGGCTTTCCATCACTGGTTCGACGCTCGAATGGCAGGCGGTCGACGGCGCCCGAAAATACGATGTGTACGCCAATGGCGAAAAAGTCGACACCGTCACCGGGATCGCATACGACATCGGCGCGCCGATCGTCCGCACCCTGTATTATCTCGTCACGAAAGGGACTTTGTCGATCGACGAGTCGCTGCCGTCGATTTCGGTCGCCTTCGTCCCGGGAAGCGCCACCGAGGTCGACCAGATCCTGTCGATTCTCATATCGCGCGATTATGAAGAACCGTATGACGGCTTTCCCGAAGAACTCGTCCGGCGCGGGATGACCGCCGCCGAATTCCAGACGCTTCTGGACGGGTTCGAGGATTTCCAGGACGTGATGTCCACTACGTCCGACCCGCTGTTGATCAACGCCGCCCTGGTGGAATTGTTCGCGGCGATTCCGAATTTTGAAGCCGTCATCGCCGGCGTTTTCAAGTTCATCCCGACCCGCCTCGATGACAAGATCAAGGATGCCGAACGGGTGATTACCTATTACGAAACGACCTATCCCGTCGCCACGCGAACGGCGAAGATCGATGCCGTCATCGCCAAACTCGAAGCCGCCCTTGCGGTGGACCAGGCTTACGCGACGCTTTTGGCGGAAGATCGCGACCGAATCATCGCGACCCTCGCCGCTGTCGCCGATAGTCTCGTCACTGCGCATGCGGCGCTGTCGGGAGACCTCTTCACCGATCTGATCGGGATGATCGAAGACACCGACGCGAACGCGGCCGAGCTGGTTCTCGTCAAAGACGAAGTCGTCGCCGTCTTGCTCGAGTCGATGCCATCCGTCGACGATTTGACGATGCTCTACCGCCTCGTCTTCGATCTCTCCGCCGCCGCGCTCGGCGACCGGGCCGACGATGCGACCATCGGGTATGCCAACGATTTCGCGGCGTACGTGCATGCCGAATACCAACTCGGCCTTGCGTATCTCGGATCGCTCGACGTCGCCTACTTCGAACAACTGACCGCCTGGGAAGAGGACGGCGCTTCCGCACAACTCCTCTATGCCCGAACGCTTTCCCTCGTCGCACGCTATCAACGGTCGTTTCAAACCGCTCATGCGGATCAGTTTGACGACCTCGACGACCTCTTCGATGACGATCAGCGCTTTGCGTTCATGCGCGTCCACACCACCCTGGCCTTGTCCGTCCTTGGCCAAACCGCCGGAACCTATGTGACGGATTCCGACGGAATCCACCTCGAAGCGCTCCTTGCGGCGATGACATCCGCGCAGTTTTCCGCCTCGGCGGAAGCCGCGGCGATCTTTGACGATGCGCTCGCCGACTACTTCGCCGACGCCGACGCGAACTTCGTCGAACTATTCGTGCTCCGCCTGGGTTTCGCCGGCGGTCTCTTTCTGCGCAACACCGCTACCGACGTCGCCTACGCGAATGAAACGGAATTCGTTCTGGCCCGCGAACGCGCCTCCTGCGCCTTTTGGAAAGAGTGGTTTCGGTTCCTTGGCATCATGTCCGACCAACTCTCCGACGAAGCGCTTCTTTCCCTCACCACCCTGTTCGGCGAAGCCGTCTCGGGCGATTCGCTTTCCGTCGAGATCGAACTCGATCCGGTCTACGCCGATGCGTTCGACATTGCCTTTGACGCCGCCCTGGCGGAAACAAACGGAGATGCCGCCGCGCTGATCCGGTCGCTTGCCGCCTACGTGAACGACACCGACCTGTTCGACGGACTCGACGACCTGGTTCAATCGATCCATACCCACGACGTCGCCGCCTACGGTGCGGATTACCTTGCTTCCTACAGTTACGACACGACCTACAAATCCTACCGCGTCGCCATCTACGGCGCCGACCGCATTGCCGGGTTTCTAACACAGACCGTTTCCTCCGACTGCGCCGAAGCGATCCAGATCTATGTGGCCGTCGCGACAACCGCGATCGTCCGTGCCGGGACCGGTTGGACGACGTTCCAGATCGAACAGCAATCCGACGGGTGGATCGACTGGATCGACGATCTCGCTGACGCCGCGCTCGCCATCAAGGATCTCAATCCCGACGCGCTCACCTACCAGGAATTGGTCGCGCTCGAAGCATACCTCGAGTTGCTCGAATCGACACCCTTCTGAACAACGCATCCGAATTCATGCAAAAGCGCCTTCCGCACACGCGGAAGGCGCTTTTTAGGATCTACCCTCAGCGACGCGACAGTTCCAGCATCTCTTCGGTGTATTGGTTGGTGTACAGTTTGTAGTAGTGACCCTGCGCCGCAATCAGTTCGCGGTGCGTGCCGGACTCGATCACCTTGCCGGCTTCGAGGACGAGGATGCGGTCGGCGTGGACGATCGTCGAGAGCCGATGCGCGACGATGAACGAGGTTCTGCCCTTGAGGATCTTCGCGATCGCCGTCTGGACCGCCTGCTCGGTTTCGGTGTCGACCGAGGAGGTCGCCTCGTCGAGGACGAGGATCTTCGGATCGGCGAGAATCGCACGGGCGAACGAGATGAGCTGCTTCTGGCCGACGGAGAGGCGGGAGCCGCCTTCGCCGCATTCGGTGTCATAGCCTTTTTCGAACTTCATGATGAAGGGATGCGCTTCGACGGCCTGCGCCGCCGCGATCGCGTCCTCGTCGGTCGAGCCGATCTTGCCGTACTTGATGTTGTCCATGACGGTTCCCGAGAAGAGATGGGGCGTCTGGAGCACGTATCCGAGGTTCGAGTGGAGCCAGCCGAGCGAGCGTTCCTTGTAGTCGACGCCATCGATCAGGATCGTTCCCTCGGTCGGTTCATAGAACCGGCAGATGAGGTTGACGATCGTCGTCTTGCCGGCGCCGGTATGGCCGACGAGGGCGATCGATTCGCCCGCCTTGACCTTGAGGCTGAAGTCGGAGAGGATCTTTTCGCCGACGGCGTACTTGAACGTGACGTGTCGGAATTCGACGTCGCCTTTGAGCGTTTCGAAGTTTTCGCGCTTGTAGTCGAAGAGCGTGCCGTACTTGGCTTCGACTTCCGGCGTGTCGGTGATGTCGGCTTTCGCCTCCATCAGCGAGACGACGCGTTCGACCGAGGCCTGCGCCTGCTGGATCCGGGCGTAAATATCGGCGATGTTGTTCACCGGTTCGAAGAACTGCCAGACGTAGCCCGTGAAGAGCACGAGCGTGCCGATCGTGAGGCCGCCTGCGAGGACCATCGAGCCGCCGGCGTAGTAGACGATCGAGGTGAAGATCGCGATCAGGAAGATGACCGTCGGGAAATAGAGGCCCTGGATCACCGCGGCGCGGATCGACTGGGTCCGCATGTCGGTCGTGAGGGCGTTGAAATCGCGGAAGTTCGGGGCTTCGAGGACGAGCGTCTTGGTCGTCAGGGCGCCGGTGATGCCTTCATTGTAGGCGCCGGTGATTTTCGAGTTGATCTTGCGGGTGGCGCGGTGCGCCTTCAGCATGTACTTCCGGAACAACCCCGAAATGATCGCGAGGATGGGGAGGACGGACACCGTGATGAGGGCGAGCTTGACGTTGATCACGAACATCACGACGATCAGGATGATCATCATGAAGACGCCCCAGGTGAGGTCGATGACGCCCCAGGAGAGGATGTCGGAGAGGTTGCGCGAGTCGGAGGTCATGCGGGCCATGATCCAGCCGGTGCGGGTCTTGTCATAGTAGGAGAACGGCAGTTCCTGGAGATGACGGAACGCTTTCTTGCGGATCGTGTAGGCGAGTTCGGTCTGCACCTTCGCCGCCCAGACGATGAACAGATACACCATCGAGCCCTGGACCACCATGAAGATGAGGTAGAAGCCGATGAACCGCAGGACTTCCGTTCTGACATCGGCGGTCCCGGCCAGGAGGGCGGGGATGACCTCGTCGATCGCGTAGGTCGTGAGCAGCGGGAAGAGGACGTCGGTGGACGCCAGGACCGCCATCGCGGCGATCGAGAGGATCACCCACTTCTTCAGCGGAGCCAGGAAGGAGAGGATTTTCTTCCAGGCCTTGAAATCGATTTTCTGCGAGGTGAAACTTTCCTCGTCGAAGAGTTCTTCGTTGGCCACGTCACTCACCCCCTTCGAGCTGGAAATCGATTTTGGACTGGATGTCCCAGATCGTTTTGTACATGCCGCCGCGGGCGATCAGTTCGGCGTGGGTTCCCGCCTCGGCGATCTTGCCCTTGTCAATCACGAAGATGCGGTCGGCTTCCTTGGCGGTGGTGATGCGGTGGGTGATGATGAAGACCGTCGATTCCTTCCATTCGGCCTTGAGGGCATTTCTGATCTCGAGGTCGGTTTCGGTGTCGACGGCCGATAGCGAGTCGTCGAAGACGATGATCGGTTTCGGCTTGAGGAGCATGCGGGCGATCGCGACGCGCTGCTTCTGGCCGCCCGAGAGGGTGACCCCGCGTTCGCCGACGAGCGTACCGTAGCCTTTTTCGAAATTGATGATGTCGCCGTGGATGCGGGCGATCTTGGCGACTTCGACGACGCGGTCGGAGGAGCGGTTGGCATCGGCGATCCGGATGTTTTCCTCCACCGTCTTCGAGAACAAAAACGGTTCCTGGAGGATCACGCCGACGTTTTCGCGCAGGTGGTGCTTTTCGATGTCTTTGATCGGGACGCCGTCGAGCAGGATCGCGCCTTCCTGGTTGTCGAGGAGGCGGACCAGCAGGTTCATCAACGTCGACTTGCCGGAGCCGGTCTTTCCGATGATGGCGATCGTTTCGCCTTGTTTGACGTGGAAGTCGATGTCTTCGAGCTGATTGTAGGTCGAGTCGGCGAACTTGAAGCTGACATGGTCGAACTTGACGTCGCCCTTGATGGCGGGCTTGCCGGTGGCTTCGTCGCCTGCGTACTCGTCGGGTTTTTCGAGGATTTCGTTCAGGCGGGTGACGGCGACGGTCGCTTTCGAGAAGTCGCCGACGATGCGGCCGAGCTGGCGCATCGGCCAGATGATGTTGCCGGCAAAGCCGATGATCGCGGCGTAGATGCCGATCGTGATCTGGCCCTGGGCGGCGTAGATGATGCCGACGACGGAGATGATGCAGAACTGCGTGAAGCAGATGAAGTCGGTCGAACTCCAGAACATCGCGATCACCTTGATGACCTTGTAGTCGGAGTCGGTGAACTTGCGGTTGAGGCCGTCGAATTTCGCGATTTCGAATTTTTCGTTGGCGAAGGCCTTGACGACGCGCGCGCCGGAGACGTTCTCCTGCACGTGGGTCGTCATCTTGCCTTCGTTCTCCTCGATTTTCGTGAAGACCTTTTCGATCTTGACGAAGTAGACGGTCGCGATCACAAGCAGGATCGGCGCCATCACGAGCGTGATCAGCATCAGGTTGTAGCTCAAGAGCCGCATCTGATAGATCGAGAGGCCGACCAGCATGACGAGCCGGACGATTTCGACGACCTGGTCGGAGATGAAGCGCTTATAGGCTTCGACGTCGGTGGTGCAGCGCTGGATCACGTCGCCGGTCTGGGCGTGGGAGTGATAGTGGTAGCCGAGGTCCTGGAGTTGCTTGTAGAGGCGGTTGCGCAGGCGGTAGCCGACGTTTTCGGTGAACACCGCGGTGATGCCGCGGCGCACCACGATCGAGAGCGACCGGAACAGGTCGACGATCACGATGGCGATCGCCGCCAAAAGCAGTTTCTTGCCGGCATCACCCGCATCGACGAGGTCGAACAGGAAGGCGGGCAGCCGCGACGGTGCGTTTCCGAGCACGTAGTCGACGATGTGTTGGGTGAACAGCGGAATCAGCGTGCGGGCGTAGGAAACAATCAGGATGAACACGAAAGAGAGAGGCATCATCCACCACGACCGGCCGGTCCAGCGGAACATCAGTCCGATCGATTTCAGGACGCTCTTCTTGGGTTTTTTGTCTTTGTCTTTTTCTAAGTCTTTGGTTTCTTGCGTTTGGTTCTCCATCAGGAATCACCTTCTTTCTGCCGATGGAGAGAATCCGGCGTCTTACATTTTTTCGATGATCTGCATCCCGAGCAGGCGCATCCCGTCATTCAAGACGGCGCGCACCATCGCGATCAGATGTTTTTTGGTCTGCTTTTCGCGGACGTCTTCGACATTCACGCGTTCCTTCGCGTAGTAGCTGTTGAAGAGCGCCGCGAGGGAGAGGAGGTATTTCGCGACGATCGAGGGTGAAGCCTCGGCGGCCGCTTTCTCGACGGTCGATTGATACTGCCCGACCGCCTTGACGATCTCGAACGCCGGATCGGCCGCGAGGAGCGCGAAGTCGACGTCGCCGTCGAACACGAACGGTTCGAGGTTCAAAATCGACGTGATCCGGACGGAGGTGTACTGGAGGTAGGGGCCGGTCTGGCCTTCGAACTTGACCATGTCCTCGAGATTGAACTCGAAATCGTTGGCACGGAAGTTCTTGAGGTCGTTGAAGATGATCGCCGACACGCCGATCTTGGTCGCGATCGCGTCCTTGTCGGCGAGGTCGGGGTTCTTCTCCTCGATGTAGGCCTTGGAGAGCTCGATCGCCTCGTGGAGGACGTCGACGAGCTTCACGACCTTGCCCTTGCGGGTCGACATCTTCTTGCCGTCCTGCAGGACGAGCCCGAAGTTGACGTGTTCGATCGTGTCCGCTTCCGGGTATCCCATCAGGCGGACGACTTTCTTGAGTTGTTCGAAGTGCAGCTTCTGTTCGTTTCCGACGACGTAGAGCGCACGGTCGAAGTGATAGGTGTTCTTGCGGTAGAAGAGCGCCGCGAGATCGCGGGTGATGTACAGGGTGGAGCCGTCCTTCTTCTGGATCAGCGCCGGCGGGATTTCCTCGCCGAGATCGACGATCATCGCCCCCGCGTCTTCCTTGAGCAGGTTTTTCGCCGCCAGTTCGTCGATCACCGCTTGCATCTTGTCGTTGTAGAAGGCTTCGCCGTTGTAGGAATCGAAATGCACGTCGAGCAGCTGGTAGACCTGCATGTAGTCCGCCAGCGAGACCTCGCGGAACCAGGACCAGAGCGCGGTGTAGATCGGATCGCCGTGTTCGAGCGCCGTGAAGATGGCGCGCGCGGCGTCGTCGAGTTCGGGATGTTCTTTCGCGCGTTCATGGTATTCGACGTAGAGTTTGACGAGTTCGTTGATCGGATCGGCTTCGACCTTGGAACGGTCGCCGAAGGTCTGGAAGGCGTAGATGATCTTTCCGAACTGCGTGCCGAAGTCGCCGAGATGATTGATCCGGACGACCTTCGCGCCGGTCTTCTCAAGCAGGTTGCCGAGCGCGTGGCCGATGATCGTCGACCGCAGATGGCCGATCGAAAACGGCTTGGCGATGTTGGGGCTCGAGTAGTCGATCACGACCGTCTCGCCGGCGTTTTTCAGCGAATCGCCGTAGGCTTCGCCCTGGGCGAGGAATGCCTTCATGATCGCTTTTGCGATTCCGGCCGGATCGAGGCGCAGGTTCAAGAATCCGCCCATCGGGGCGATCTGGGAGAAATACGCATGCAGGGGCGAGGCCGCGATCGCGTCCGCGATGTCCTTCTGGACGGCCGGGACACCCGTTTGGGCGGTCTTGGCGATCGTGAAGACGGGGACCGACAGGTCGCCTTGGTCCTTGCGCTTCGGTTCTTCGACGACGACGCCGACGGGCTTGCCGTAGCGTGCCGAAAGGACGCTTTCGAGGTAGCTTTTCAATTCGTTTTTAATGGTTTCGATCATTGGGTGATCCCCCGCTTTCTTTTCAAAAAAAAGTCGATTCGGACGGCAATCACAGTCCAAATCGACCCTTCATATACTTCAAAACCGCCGTTTGCGTGTGATAAAAGCAGAGCTTCTGCTCGCCGAGACCGGCGATGATCGCCGCATTCCTGGCGATCGCCTCGTCGAGACCGATCCACACGGGGACGAGTCCCATTTCTTCTTCATGCTCTTCGAGTTTCGATTCGCTGAATTGGAGGACGTCGACGTGATAGTAATCGGAGACGACGCGGACCACGGCGCCATAAAGCGATCGCGATTCGCGGATCTCTTCGGTGCTGCCGAGGTGTTCGATGATTTTCACCTGGGTGGCGCCGATTTCTTCAAGCAGTTCACGGTAGAGAGTATCGAGTTTGGACTCGCCGAGCGTCATTGCGCCGCCGGGCGTGCCGTACATGTGATCTTTTTCGGAGTACATGAGCAGAATCTGATTCTGCCGAAGGATGATCGCCCGGACGACGTCGCGGGTGACGATTTTCGGCGGGATGTCGACCAAAGCGTCGTTGACGACAATGAACGGGTTCATCTCACGTACCTCCCTTCAAGGATCACTATGAATATTTTAGCACAAATGCGCGAATGATGACAATGTTTTCTTGCGTTCAGTCCTGCAGCGCGGCGATTTTCTCGAAGAGATCGTCGGCCTCGACCTCGGATTGCGCGATTTTCGCCGAAACCTCACGGTATTTGGCGGCGTCGCCGTAAATCTCCGGATCGAAGCGCGAACGCTTCAACGTTTCGATCGCGAGGTGAAGCTGATCGATCCGCGTTTCAAGTTTTTTGATCTCCGCGGCGGCGTTCACCGACTTCGGACGCGACGGTCGCGCCGTCTTCGTTTCGGTCCGGGCGGCCATCGCGATCTTGAAGGCGTCGTAGTCGCCGTCGAAGACGATCGGTCCGTCCGCCTTCAGCCAGACGATCTTGGTTGCGACCTTGTTGATGAAGTAGCGGTCGTGGGAGATGAAGAGGATCGGACCGTCGAAGTCGTCGAACACGTCTTCGACGATGTTCTTCGTTTCGATGTCGAGATGATTCGTCGGTTCGTCGAGGATCAGCATCTCCGGTTCCTCGAGCATCAAAAGCAGGAGGACGAGACGGACCTTCTCGCCGCCGGAGAGGACGTCGACGAACTTGAAGACGTCGTCTTCGACGAACAGGAAGCGCGCCAAGAGACTGCGCACTTCGCCGACGGTCTTCATCGGATAGCGGTCGTGGATCGTCGAGAGGACGGTCAGGGTTTCGTTGAGACCGGCCAGGTTCTGGTCGAAATAGCCGATCTTGAGCGTCTTGTGGCGGATGACCTCGCCGGCGATCGGCGGCAAGGTGCCGATCAGGGTCTTGATCAGGGTCGTTTTCCCGATCCCGTTCGGACCGATGATGCCGATCTTGTCGAAGCCGCGCATGGTGAGCGCGAGATGTTCCTGAAGCGGGACGTCGTAGCCGATCGACAGGTCGTCCGTCTCGAGGATGATCGCCTCCGTCGGACGCTTCGTGCGAAACCCGAAGCGGACGTCGGCGTGGCCGGTCGTCGGCTTGTCGAGGCGGTCGATGCGACCGAGTTTCTTGATCCGGTCCTGTGCGCTTTTGGCTTTGGAGGCCTTGTAGCGGAAGCGGTCGACGAAACTCTGGAGATGGGCGATTTCCTTCGCCTGGCGGGTATAGCGGCCGAGCAAAGCTTCGAAACGGCGGACCTTTTCGACTTCGTACATGTCGAAATTGCCGTGATAGACGGAGACCGTCCCCTGGTCGATTTCGTAGATTTTGGTGGCGACGCGGTTGATGAAATACTTGTCGTGGGTGATGACGAGGACGGCGCCGACGTACTTGCGCAGATAGTCCTCGAGCCATTCGATGATCTCGATGTCCATGTGGTTCGTCGGTTCGTCGAGGATCAGCAGTTCGGGTTTCTGAAGCAGCAGTTTGGCGAACGCGATGCGGGTCTTCTCGCCGCCCGAAAAACTGCGGACGATCCGCCCGTATTCCGCTTTCGTGAAACCGAAACGCGTCAGCATCATGTCGATCGTGACGCGGAAATCGTATCCGCCGAGGCGGACGTATTCCTCGTCGAGGCGCGTGTAGCGCAGCAGGGCGGGTTCGTCATGCTCGGTTTCAAGCCGCTTCGCCGCGTTGGCGAGCTCGCCCTCGAGGCGGACGAGCGGGGCATAGACCGTCAACAACTCGTCGTACATGGTCCGGTTCTCGTCCTCGAGGACGTCCTGCGACAGATAGCCGACGTGGGCGGAGCGGCTGATCGAGACTTCGCCGTAATCGGCTTCGGTCTCGCCAAGGATGATTTTCACGATCGTCGATTTCCCGACACCGTTTTGGCCGATCAGGGCGACTTTTTCGCCTTCGGTCACGTCGATGTCGACGTTTTCGAAAAGCAGCTCGCCGGCGAAGCTTTTTTTTAGATTCGCGATTTTTAGCAGGCTCATCGGCGGTCACCTCGTTTCGATCTGGATGAATGGCTTATTTGGGCTTTTTGGGTTTGCGGCGCGGGAGTGCGAACGGGCTGCGCTTCTGGCCCCAGTGGTAGTTCAGCTTGCTCGAATAGTTCGCGAGGAACACCGCGAGCATGACGCAGAGCGCGATCGACAGGATGAAGGCGAACCAGAAGCCGCGATCCACATGCACCGGCATCGTGAAGTTCATCCCGAAGAACGACGCGATCAGCATCGGGACAGTGAGGACGATCGTGACGACGGTGAGCGTCTTCATGACCGTATTCACGTTGTTGGAGATGACGGAGGCGTAGGTATCGAGTGTGCCGCCGAGGATTTCGCGGTGGATCGTGCTCATTTCGATGGCCTGCCGGTTCTCGATGATGGCGTCGTCGATCAACGCGACGTCGTCGGGGTACTGGCGGAACGCTTCCTGGTTCTTCAGGCGTTCGAGCACGTTCAGGTCGGCGTTCAGACCGGTCGAGAGGTAGACGAGCGATTTGTTCAGGTTCATCAAATCGAAGAGCTCGCTGTTCTTAAGCGCTTCCTGCAGCTTCGCCTGGACCCCTTCGGACTCCTTGTCGAGCTGTTTCAAGAGCGTGACGAACATCGAGGCGTTCCGGTACAGGAGCTGGATCGTGAGTTTGAAATGCTTTGCGGTCGAGAAGTTCTTCATCGTCTTCGCGAGGAAGGCGGGGATCACGAAATTCTTCTTGGCGCAAGCGACGACGATGTAGTCGGCGTTGAAAAGGATGCTCATCGGCGTCGTATAGTAGCGGCTGATGTGCGGATGTTCCGGATCGACGGTGAAAATCGGCGTGTCGGCGACCACGATGATGACGTCGCCCTCATCGTCGATGTGGGCCGATTCCTCTTCGTCGAGCGCTTTCCGGAGAATCGACTCGGCGATCTTGGTCGACCGCGCGACTTCCACGATTTCCGCTTCGGTCGGTTCGACAAGATAAATCCAGGCGCGCGGGACGATCGCTTTGACGACGTCGGCGTCGACGCCGCTTTTCCAAACCTGGAGTTCACCTGCTTCGGTGGTGAGATAGACGTTGATCATGATGATCTCCTCCTTTCGCCGTTCGGCTTTCTTTATTATACCACGCCGGCGAGTCGGAAAAAACCACCTATTCGCCCGAGCGAAAAGAAAAAGTTCCGCGTCGCAACGCGGAACTTCGGGGGATGGAATCAGTTGGTCTTGACGCGGACGGTCATCGCGATGATTTCCGAGGTGATGTCATCGGAGAACGCGACGAGCGGTTTTCCACCGAACACCGGAGCGTCGGACGGATTGAACGGAAGATCCGGGTTGGAGGCCATCGCGGCGCGGATGACGTCGCCTTCGGATCCGGTTTTGATCATCTGGATGACGGCTTCGAGACACGGCGTGTAACCGACGATCCCGGAGTTCTCGTAAGCGACGGACGGACGGAGGAAGAAGTCGATGAACTGGTGCGCGAGATCGACGTTTTCGGCGTTCTCCGGGATCACCATGCCGTCGTAGAAGGCGATCGTGGAATCCGGGACGATGATGCCGATGTGGTCGGTCAGGCTGAGCGCCTCTTCGGCGGTCGTGGCGTTTTCGGTGAGGATCAGGAAGGTGTCGAAGAAATCGCCGACGTAGACGAAGCCAAGGTCGCGGAGACCCTCTTCGATGTCCTTCTTGACCATGTCGGTCGCCCACTGGTCATAGGTGCGGAGGCTCAGGATGTCTTCGGAAAGTTCAAGGTATTCCGCCGAATAGACGTTCAGGGCGTTTTCATCGGTGATGGTGCCGATCTGATAGGCGTAAAGCAGCGACGCGGAATAGGCGAAGCGGGGGACGTCGTACATCGCGACCTTCAAAGCGCGCGGGAAGACGCCGACCGGATCGGGTTCGAAGATGGCTCCCCACTGCTCTTCTTGGATGTATTCTTCCAAGCCGGCGAGGGATTTGTTGTACATGATGCCGAAGACGCCCCAGAAATAGGGAATCGACACGCTGTACGGGTTGTCGACTTCGGCGTTGTCGGTGAACATCTCGCCGAGGATGGTCGAGATGCCGGTGACGAAGTTGGCTTGGTTGTATTGGGTCAGTTTGGTGAGATCGATCTCTTGCAGATAGCCATCATCCCAAAGCTTTTCGATCATGTAATCGGAGGGGATGACGATGTCGAAGTTGGCGGTATCGTTGACGATTTTCTCTTCCATGAGTTCGTTCGATTCGGCAATCGTGATGTTGACCCGGACGTTATATTCGTCCTCGAAGGCCTCCACCATGTCGGGGTTGATGTATTCGCCCCAGTTCAACAGTTGAAGCGTGGGTTTGGCAGTGCATCCGAAGGTGACCATCGGAATCAGGGCTACCAACAACAACAGGTACAGTTTCTTCATTTCGTTTTGCTTTTTTCTCCCATTTTATCTTCAGATTTTTAATACACTTGGTTAGGCGTGACGCGGTTCGCGCTTCAGGTTTTTGCGCTTCTTGAGCGAACTTGAGACATACATCGCGATCAACGCGACGATGATGACGGTCGAGAGGATCGTGTTGTAGGCATACACTTCCGGTGCGAGGCGGCGGTTGTATCCGCCGTAGATGTAGATCGAGAGGTTGTTGACCTGGCCGGCGTTGAAGAAACTGATCAGGAAGTCGTCGATCGACATCGTGAACGCGATCAGCATGCCGGTCAAAATGCCCGGCATGATCGCGGGGATGATGACCTTCGTGATGCCGACGGCCGGTTTGCAATAGAGGTCGAGGGCGGCGTCGTAGAGGTTATCGTCGAGTTCCGCGAGTTTCGGCAAAACCGAGAGGACGACGTACGGGATGCAGAAGAACACGTGTGCGATGAGCAAGGACGGGATTCCGAAGACGCCGGGGATGACCTCCGCGACGATCTTGAAGACGAACATCAGCGAGATACCGGTGATGATGTCGGCGTTCAGGATCGGAACCTGATTCAGAAACACCATCCCCTGCCGTTTCTTCTGCGGCAGCGAGTGGATCCCGATCGCGATGATCGTGCCGAGCACGGTCGAGATGCCGGTGGCGAGGAGGGCGACGAGGAGGGTCGTCGAGATCGCCTTCATCAAACTCGAGTCGAGATTGAAGGTGAGGACGTTCTTCCAATGGTCGAACGTGAAGCCGGTGAACTGGTAGATGAGGCCGGTGCTTTCGTTGAACGACTGGATCGCGATCACGATGATCGGCAAGTACATGAGGAACATGAAGAAGGCGAAGAACGCATACTTCAAGACATTGGCGATGGATTGGAGGACTTTTTCGACTTCCGGGCGGCGGAGGTAGCGTGTGATCCGGCCGGGCTCTTTCTTGCGGACTCCCATATCAGACCAGCGTCGCTCCTTCCTTGTCGACCTTGTTGACGATCATCATCGATCCGAAGATCAACACGAGGATGACGATCGACAGCATCGAAACGAAGTTGATGTCGTGGATGTAGTTCACTTCGATCAGCGAGCCGAGCACGTAGACGGTGCCGCTGGAGAGCAGTTTCTGGATCGCGAACCCGGAGAAGCAGGGCAGGAAGACCATGATGATGCCGGTCGTCACGCCTTTCATCGAGAGCGGGAAGGTCACCTTCGCGAACGTGCGGACGCGGTTGGCGCCGAGGTCCATCGAGGCTTCGAGGAGCGATTCGTCGATTTTCTCGATCACCGTATAGATCGGCAGGATCATGAACGGCAGAAAGGTGAGAACGAGGCCGATGACAATCGAGATGAAGGTCGCCTGGTCCTGATTGGCGAAGACGATCGAGAACGAAAGTCCGATCCGCGACAACAGGCTGTCGAGGATATTGCTCTCGGAGAGGATGTTCTTGAGCGCGACGTTGCGGAGCAGCGAGTTCGACCACATCGGAATGATCGTGAGGATGAGGATGACGAATTTGTTGGAGAAGGGGCTGCGGGCGACGATGTAAGCCATCGGATACCCGATCAAAAAGCAGATGACGGTCGCGACGAACGCGGTGAGGAACGTGTACCCGAGAATTTGGAGGTTGGTCGTATCCGCAAGGGTGAACATCTTCTCCCATGCCGCCGTCGTCCAGGTGGCGCCGGCGAAACTGACGCCGTCGGTGTTCATGAACGACAGGATAAAGATCATCAACAGCGGAATCCCGACCAAAACGAGCATCCAGACGAGATACGGCAGCGCGAGTTTGCCGAGCTTCTTAATGTTCAACGTGCTCCACCTTCATCAAGTGGATTTCGTAGGAGTCGACGCGCAGACCGACGTGTTCGCCTACTTTGCGGTTTTCGTAGGTGTGGATCACGAACTCCTTGCCTTGCACCATCACGCAGAGTTCGAAGTGGACGCCGCGGAAGATCGAACTTGATACTTCGCCGATCAGCTTCGCGCCGACGGCGTCGATGATGTCGAGGTCTTCCGGCCGGATCACGACGTCGACTGGTTCACCGTCGGCGAACTGCGTGTCGACGCAATCGAATTCGGCGCCCATGAAGCTGACGAGGTTCTGCCGCACATACACGCCATCGAGGATGTTCGACTCGCCGATGAAGCGGGCGACGAAGCGGTTCTTCGGTTCGTTGTAGATGCCGGTCGGCGTGCCGATCTGCTGGATCACGCCGTCTTTCATAACGACGATCGTGTCCGACATCGTGAGCGCTTCTTCCTGGTCGTGCGTGACGTAGACGAAGGTGATGCCGAGTTTCCGTTGCATTTCCTTGAGTTCGTATTGCATGTTCTGGCGAAGCTTCAGGTCAAGCGCGGCGAGCGGTTCGTCGAGCAGGAGGATTTTCGGTTTGTTGACGATCGCTCTAGCGATCGCGACGCGCTGCATCTGTCCGCCGGAGAGATTGGCGACTTTGCGGAGCGCGAAATTCGGAAGGGAGACCATTTTCAGGGCGTTTTCGACCCGTTCGGCGATTTCGGCTTTCGGAACCTTCTGGTTGCGCAGGCCGAAAGCGATATTATCATATACGTTCAAATGCGGGAAAAGCGCGTACCTCTGGAAAACCGTATTGATCGGTCGCTCGTACGGCGGGATGTCGTTGACGACGGCGCCGTTCATGACGACTTCGCCGGAATCGGGTTTTTCGAATCCGCCGATCATTCTCAGGGTCGTTGTTTTACCGCAGCCGGAAGGGCCCAGCAAGGTGATGAATTCATTCTCGTTGATGTAAAGGTTGATATGATCGACGACCGCCGTGCCGTCATACATCTTGGTGATGTCTTTTAGTTCGATGAGCTTCTTTGCCATGCTTCTCCCTCTTCCGTTCACAGAACCCCAATATGACATGATCTTCATAGAAAAATCAAAGATTATTATAATCCCTTGGGGGGGGTTTGTAAACTGTTTTCAGCATTTATTTTCCCGGTTTCCGCATCGCCTCAAAACCTGTAAAATTATCTATGTAAAACATAGATAGCCACACCCTCTTTTCAATAAAAAACCCCCGTTTGCACGAGGGTTTGGGGATCAGGCGGAAAGGAGATAAAACAGGGCGGCGCCGAGGTAGTAAAGTCCGACCGCGAAGAGCAGCGCGCCGATGATCCGGGCCATCATTTTTTCCTGTTTGCGGGGTTCTGCGATCCGTCCGAATTTGCGTTTTTGAACCCACTGGACGACGCCCTTCCAGCGCAAGAAGAACGCGCCGCCGACCAGACAGAAAAACAGTCCCGAAAACAGCAGTAAAAGTTTCATGAAAAGATCCATCAAATCAACTCCGTTCGAACTCGTATCCATTGTACCAAAAGCGGTTCGGCGATGCAAGCGATAACGCAAAACGCCTTCCGCACCGGCCGCTTCGTTACAGGAGAGATCACGAAGGCATAGGGGGGAGCCGGCAAGGAAGGCGTTTTCGGGCAATTCGTGTTGTCGGAAATCATTATAACATCTTACGCGACCCCATTCGGGGTTTTTACAAGTTCGCCGCGACAATACCGCAATCCGGCTACGTCCGCTTCGGAATCTCGAAAGTGAAGCGGGCGCCGTGCGCGGGCGATGCGGCGGCGGTGATTTTTCCGCCGTGGGCGACCACGATGGCACGGGCGATCGTGAGCCCGAGGCCGGTATGCCCCTTGTATCCGATGAAGTAACGTTCGAAGACCCGCTCGCGATCGGTCAAAGGAATTCCGGGGCCGTCGTCGTCGATGGTCACGATGATCCGGTCGGCTTCGACCGATACGTTGATGTCGATCGCCGTCTTCGCGTAGCGGACGCCGTTGGATAGGACGTTGACGAAGGCCGCCTCGAGTTTTTCGGCGTCGGCGGTCAGATACGATTCCGCCGCGATCGGATGCAGCCGGAGTTCGACATTCGCTTCGTGCGCCGCGATCTGGACCGAGTTCATCGCGTCAGCGATGACGTCGGAGAGGTTCGTCTTCTGCATCTTGTAGACAGTCTCGACGGCGTCGAGCCGCCCGAGGAAGAGGATCTGGTTGATGTTGTCCTTCAGTTTTTCGCTTTCGGTCATGATCACCTTGCAGGCGTTCTGGGCTTCTTCTCCCTGCAGGACGCCGACGTCGAGGCCTTCGGCGTAGCCGTAGATGTTGGTAAGCGGCGTCTTCATCTCATGCGAGAAATTGTGCAAAAATTCACGTTCGCTCGTTCGGTAGTCGTTCAAGCGGATCGATGCCTTCTCGAGGGCGCTGCCAAGTTCGTTGAACTCGGCGATGTCGAAGACAGGACGCGGTTCGGGTTTGCGCTCCGGATCCATCCGGTTGGCGTATCCGGCCAGATCGCGGATCGGATTGGCGAAGACGCGCGCCGCGAAAACGGAGATGAGCGAAATCGAGATGAACAGGAAGAGGACGCCGACGAAGGCGGCGTAGAACATCCCTTCCCCGCCGTCGACCGCAAGATCTTCACTGCGGAAGACGTAAAGCGTGTACCCGTCGTCCGTCAGCTGGGTGATCGTGAAATAATAATACATCGTGCCGGTGCGGACCCCGCGCACGCCGTATGTTTCGGAAACGACGCTGGCGCCGGTCAACGTCGGCAGATCGCCCGCGAAGGTCGCGGCGATGACCACATCGTCCTTGAACAGGATCGTTTCGACGCCGGTGATCGTCTTGATGTCGATCATGTCGTCGATCATCGACGCTTCCGTATCGATCGAGACGGAGGCGGAGATCGAATCGTTCATCGTCTTCACGTTGGCGAACAAAAGCCGGTTCGAGGCGCTGCGGAGAAAGAAGCCGGACAGCATGCCGGCGATCGCGAAACAGATCGCGAGCAGGATGCCGAAATACAGGATCAGCTTATGCCTGATGGTCATCGGGCGTCGCCCCCGCCTCGTGCACGACTTTATAGCCGAAGCCGAAGACCGTCTTGATTTCGACCGTCGACTTCGTCTCGGCGAGTTTCTTGCGGATCCGCTTGACGAGGTCGTCGACGCTCCGGGTGCCGTCGATGACTTCCCATTTCCAGATCTTGCGCAGGAGTTCTTCGCGCGAAAACGCCTTCGGACTGTCCTTCGAGAGCATCAAGAACAAATCGTATTCCTTCGAGGTCAAGTGCAGCGCCACGCCGTCGCAGATGATTTCGCGTTCCTTGAGCCGGTACTCGAGATTGCCGATCGTGAACTGGCCGACTTCGTCGACGGGTTCGGTCTGGGTGCTGCGGCGGATCAGCGATTTCACGCGGACCGCGAGTTCGCGTCCGGAGAACGGTTTTGTGATGTAGTCGTCGCCGCCGATTTCGAGGCCGAGGATTCGGTCCATCTCCTCGCCTTTCGCCGAAACGAACAGGATCGGGATGTTGTGCTCCGCGCGGATTTTCGTGCAGACCGCGAACCCGCTCATGTCCGGCAGCATCACGTCGAGCACAAAACAGTCCGGGAGGACCGTTTGAAGCGCGTCGAGGAGGCCCTGGCCGGTCTTGAACTTCTCGACCCGGAAGCCTTCGTAGATGAGAAACTTCTCGATGATGTTGCGGATGTATTCATCGTCGTCGAGGACGAAAACGAGTTTCGACAAAAGTCATCACTTCTTTCGCGTATAGTACCTGTATGATAACATATTCCGTTGATTTTAACACGCTTTTACCGTTTTGCCACACGCGTTCCGGGCGGATTCCTTGACCTTGCGGGCAGATGTGGTATGATGGAGACAGAACCATCTCGGAGGTCAACCATGTCCCTTTATACTTTTACCGTCAACGACGCCAAAGGCAACCCCGTATCGCTCTCCGCCTATCAAGGCAAAGTCCTGCTTGTCGTCAATACCGCGACGCACTGCGGCTATACCCCGCAATATGCGGAACTCGAGGAACTGTACAAGCGCCATCATGACGCGGGTCTGGAAATCCTCGATTTTCCGTGCAATCAGTTCGCCGGCCAGGCGCCGGAAGCGATGCCCGATTATATCGCCGTCTGCCAACTGAAGTATCACACCGAGTTTCTGCCGTTTGAGAAACTGCATGTGAACGGCGATCAGGAACACCCGCTCTTCACCTTCCTCAAGGACGGCAAGAAGATCCGGTGGAATTTCACGAAATTCCTCGTCGACCGAAACGGCACCGTCGTCAAGCGTTTCGAACCGGGCGACAAGCCGCTTGGGTTTGAATCCGACATTCTCGCACTTCTGAAATAACGATGCAAAAGGCACTCCGCGGAGTGCCTTTTTTCTCTATTTCTGGTCTTCTTCGCGTTTCTCGAGGCGCGTTTCGAGGACTGTCGGGTTCAACAACGTTTTGACGAATTCGCGGATCGAGTTCGAATTGTAGAGGCCGTCGGTGATGCGCTCGTCGACGGCGCCGCCAATCGTGATGATTTTGCGGATGCCGATTTTTTCTTCATCGGCGTCGACGACGACCGGAACGTAGCGTTCCTTGCCCATCGACAGGAAGATCGAGCAGGTGCCGAAATTGTAGATGTGGTGGTAGACATATCCCATCTTGATCGACTTCATGTTGGTGAGGAAGAGCGAGGTATGGAAGGGGCTGGCA
>Ga0154580_117_pt1 | contig 27965 bp, 23 predicted proteins | sample RifGroF2_FD_116009 | JGI IMG/M metagenome (GOLD analysis project Ga0154580, IMG submission 116009) | Tenericutes bacterium GWF2_57_13
AACAGGACAATAGAACTTGAATCTTGATTCCATATCAATCTATTATACTCTACGTTTTCCAATATCATTTGACACTAAGATCCATCGGACCAGCACGTTCTTCGATTCGAAGAAAAAGTCCCGCAAAGGGGACTTGATCTCTAGATGACGCGGATCCGGACGACGCCGGGAAGCGTTTCGAGGGTCTTCAGGGTCGCTTCGTCGGCGGAAGGAACGTCGATCGCGGTGTAGCCGATCTCGCCTTTCACCTTCGTGACGCGGATCCCGGAAAGAATCTTATCGAGCTGTTCGCCGGAAACGGCGGAGGCATGATGGATGAGCACGCGGACATCCCGATGCTTCGGTCCGAAATCGACAAAGGGATAATTCACGGAGTTGGTGATCGATCCGGTCGACACATAGTTGACGAGCTGGTCGACGGCCATCGCCGCGCAGTTGTCCTCGGCTTCTTCGGTGGAAGCGCCAAGGTGCGGGATCGCGATCACGCCGTCCATCGCAGCGGACGCCGGGTTCGGGAAGTCGGTGACATATTTGCGAACCTTCTTCGCTTCGATCGCCACCTTGATGGCGGCGTCATCGACGAGGATGTCTCTGGCGAAATTGAGGATGATGACGCCGTCCTTCATCAGGGCGATCGTCTTCGCGTTGATCATGCCCTTGGTATCGGGCAAGAGCGGAACGTGGACCGTGATGAAGTCGGAGACGGAATACAGTTCATCGAGGGTCTTCGCGATCACGACGTCGGGATGAAGCCGCGACTTGACGGCTTCGGACAGGAAAGCGTCATAGCCGATCACCTTCATGCCGAGGGCGTGGCAGCTGTTGGCGACCTGGTAGCCGACGGCCCCAAGGCCGATGACGCCGATCGTCTTCCCGAGGATTTCCGTTCCGCCATAGGCGGCTTTCGCCTTTTCGACGGTCTTCGCGATTTCCGGGTCGGTCTGGTTCGCCTTGACCCAGGCGATCCCGCCAAAGATGTCCCGGGTCGCGAGAAGCATGCCCGCGATCACGAGTTCCTTGACGGCATTGGCGTTCGCGCCGGGGGTGTTGAAGACGACGACGCCCTGCTTGGCGAACACGTCGAGCGGGATGTTGTTCACGCCGGCGCCGGCTCTTGCGACGGCGATCGTCTGCTTGGGAAGCACCATGTCGTGCATGACGGCGCTGCGAACGAGGATGAGATCGGCGTCGGCGGGATCCTTGGTCAGTTCATAGCCCGCGGGAAGCCGGTTCAGACCGACCGGCGAGATCTGGTTGAGGGTGAGGACTTTCATCTACTTCACCGCAGTGGCGGCTTCGAACTGCTTCATGAAGCCGACCAGCGCTTCGACGCCTTCATGGGGCATCGCGTTGTAGATCGAGGCGCGCAGGCCGCCGACGGAGCGATGGCCTTTCAGGTTGTCGTATCCGGCGGCCTTCGCTTCTTTGGCGAACTTGGCATCGAGATCTTCGTTTCCGGTGGTGAAGGTGACGTTCATGAGCGAGCGGTCGGCTTTCGCAACGATGCCCTTGAAGAGTTTCGAGGCGTCGATCGCATTGTAGAGCAGATCGGCTTTCTTGTCGTTGCGGCGTTTCATCTCGTCGAGCCCGCCGATACCGAGCAGCCACTTGAAGACTTTTCCGCAGATGTAGATCGGATAGCACGGCGGGGTGTTGTACATCGAACCGTTTTCAGCAAAGGTCTTGTACTTCAGCATGATCGGGGTGGACGGGTAGACGTCCTCCTTGATCAAATCTTCGCGGATGATCACGATGACGACGCCGGCGGGGCCGACGTTCTTCTGCGCGCCGGCGAAGATCAGGCCGAACTTCGTCACATCGAGCGGATGCGAAAGGAAGTTCGAACTGGCGTCGTTCACGAGGATGTGTCCCTTGGCGTCGGGGATGTGGAACATCGTCGATCCGCCGATGGTTTCGTTTTCGACCATGTAGAGATAGTCGGCGTTCTCGGTGAGCTTGAGGTCGGAGACGTCGGGCATGTAGGAGAAGTTCTTGTCGGCGCTCGAGGCGACGACATTGACATGCCCGTACATCGCGGCCTCTTCGGCCGCCTTCTTGGACCAGTGGCCGGTCAGGATGTAGTCGTAGACGCCGTTTTTGACGAGGTTCATCGGCACCATCGCGAACTGCTGGGTGCCCCCGCCCTGGATGAACAAGATCTTGTAGTTGTTCGGGACGTTCAACAGCGTGCGGAGATCTTTTTCGGCGCTTCCGATGATTTCTTCATAGACTTTCGAGCGATGGCTCATTTCCATGACGGACATCCCGCAACCGCGGTAGTCGAGCATTTCCTCCTGGGCTTCCTTGAGGACTTCCTCCGGCAGCATGGCCGGACCGGCGGAAAAGTTGTAGATGCGTTTCATTGATGGTTGCTCCTTTCGGTCATTTGATCTTGCGGCATTCCAAATAGTAGCGTTTCTCGGTGGCTTCGCCCATCGAGAAGGTCTTCCGCGGCAACACGCCGCTTTGCGAAACGAACTTGACGAGATCCGACTTGTTCATCGGCGGGAGGGTGATCCCGACCGCGAACTCGTCGGTCTGACAGACCGCCTTGAGGTTCTCGATGCCGTGGACATAGTCGACGTGCGCGAACGGATTGTTCTTCACGTAGCGGTCGATGTAGTCTTGAATCAGCTTCACGGCCGCCGGCGCCGATTCGGGGAGATAGAACGGCTTCGAGCCGCCCTTCTTCGTGTAGGTGAGGCAGAAGGCGTCGCCTTGTTCGAGATCGTAGAGACCGTGCAGGAAATCCTCGGTCGCGTTGAAGACGACGCGGTGGATCGGCTCGAACTGCAGTCCGGGGTCGTAGATGTTCTCCAACTCGACCATCGCATAGCGGGCCGGATGTTCGCGCTGATCGATCGACGAGAGCGTCGGCTTCAAGGCCTCCCAGCAGACCTTCGCGGCGGCGAGGGAATGGTTCCCGTCGCCGACGGCGAACTGGAAGCGGTGCGCCACGATCAGCCGATCGAGATCCTTGATGACGGATGCCGTGTCCTTGATCTGATAGCCGGTGACGTGGCCGCCGCCCATGTTCAACTCAAAGTCATAGACCTTCGGGAAGGTGTCGCGCTTGGCATACAGATGCTCGATGACCAACAGATCCGGATCGTCCATCAGAAGCATCACGTGCGGAAGTTCGAGGGAAGCGTGCTCGCGGATCTTGACGCGCGGGGGAATGCGGGCGGGCACCGTGTTCTCGGTGCCGCAGACGAGCGATTCGTTGTCGGGGTCGGGGGAGTACTGGTCGAGGTCGATCGCGAGGATCAGGCCGAGTCTGCGCTCCTTGTAAGGGGTGCGGCGGTCGACGAGGACAAACGACGGTCCGAGATCCTGAAAGACGCCGTGCGCAAGATAGAGTTCCATCGTCTTGTTGATCTTGAGGATGCGGTCGAGCGGATGATCCTCGAGGAACGCCTCGGGCAGGATCATTTGCAGCGTCGACGGCGCGGGGCCGATGAAAGATGCCAGATTATGCCAGTACGCCGGTTCGGAGGTGAACTGGTCGCAGGCGACGACGGCCCAGCGGGTCAGGTCGGTCCCCTCGCGGGGGATGAGGATGTTGGGTGCCTTTAAAACGCTCATGGGCTTCCCTCCGGAATCAGAGGGTGCCCTGTTCGAGCATCGCCTGGTAGACCTTCAGGAATCCGGCGATGTTGGCGCCGGCGACGAGGTTGTGGGTCCCGGTGTATTTCATGGCGGCTTCGTCGGCCTTCTTGAAGATGTCGGCCATGATCTCGTGCAGTTTCGCGTCGACTTCTTCGAAGGTCCAGTTCAGATGCATCGCGTTTTGCGTCATTTCCAGACCGGAGACGGCGACGCCGCCGGCGTTGGCGGCCTTGCCGGGGGCGAACAGGACGCCATGGTCGATGAAGTACTGGGTCGCGTCGTTCGTCGTCGGCATGTTCGCGCCTTCGACGACCATCCAGCAGCCGTTCTTGACGAGTTCCTTGGCGCTCTCGAGATAGATTTCATTTTGCGTCGCGCACGGCATGGCGATATCGCACGGAATGTTCCAAATCGACTTGGTATTGGGATTGAACTCCGCTTCCGGATGGGTCAGGCGGTACTTGTCCATCACGACGGCGTTGGTCTTGGAAAGGTTCTTGAGGAGTTCGAGATCCATTCCGTTCTCGTCGTGGATGACGCCCGCCATGTCGGACATGGCGATGACCTTCGCACCGAGCTCGGTGGCTTTCAAGGCAGCCATCCAGCCGACTTTGCCGGCACCGCTGATGATGACGCGTTTGTCCCGGAAGGTATCGTAGCGATAGGTCCGGAGCATTTCCTGGGCGAAGTAGCAGACGCCGTAGCCGGTCGCCTCGCTGCGTCCGAGCGATCCGCCGGAGGCGATGCCCTTGGAAGTGAAGACGCCGTTCCACTCGCGGTTCATCTTCTTGTAGAAGCCGAACATGTAGCCGATCTCGCGGGCACCGACGCCGAAATCACCGGCGGGGACGTCTTCGTTGGGACCGATGTGCTGCCAGAGTTCGGACATGAAGGACTGGCAGAAGGTCATGATTTCCTGGTCGGACTTGCCGGTCGGGTCGAAGTCGGCGCCGCCTTTGGCGCCGCCCATCGGAAGACCGGTCAGCGAGTTCTTGAAGGTCTGTTCGAAGCCGAGGAACTTGCAGATGGATTCATTGACGTTCGGGGCGAAGCGGATGCCGCCCTTGTAGGGGCCGATCGCCGAGTTGAACTGGACGCGCATGGCTCTGGCGACCTGGATGACGCCCTTGTCGTTGGTCCAGGCGACGCGGAACTTGATGATGCGTTCCGGTTCGACGATGCGTTCCATGATCGAGAATTTCTCGATGTTGGGTTCTTTTTCGACCAGGGAATCCATCGATCCGAAGAACTCTTCGACCGCTTGGAGGAATTCCGGTTGATCGTGATACCGCTTGCCTAGATCCGTGAAGACTCGATTCAGATAGCTGCTTTTAAACAATGTGCTTCGCCTCGCTCTTTCGTCATTTTTTATTGTCATCGCTTTCGCGATTTGATTCTTTCAAGACAGAAAAAAAACAAATGTTGGGGTGACCGATGGATAACGCGCTAGAAAAAGTCCACCTTTCAAGACATTTGTTCAACGATTCGGATTCGCCGTTTCAGGGGCCGACTCGTCTACCCCCTTGGACCAAGTACATTATACAATGAAAGCGCTTTAATGGCAAGATGCAATCGTTCGTGAAACATGCATGGATAGCTTTCATGGCCGGTTACTTGAATGGGTCTGCGTAGATTGCGGACCAAACGCCTATCGACAATCAAGGCGTGTACTGAACGGAGTCTTACTCCGATATGATTCGCGATCGAGGTGTGTCTATCGGCAGGTATGTAAACAAAACGAATGGTATCCAGTACGACACGGCTTCGGTCCGTCCACTCATTTTAATCTCAGCAGTGACTGAGATTCGTCCAATTTGAGCATCTTGATTGAACCCATATCTGTTAAAAAAATAGGCACGTACTCATTCATTCCTTATTCCAATCTTCAATCATAGAACCACGTGACATTCATTCGCAACACGTCAATTGCTGCGATGACAAAATCAAGGGTGGCTATTGTTATTCCAAATCAACAGCCTTCAGATTCTTAATTTGAAATTACCCTCATTGTTTTCTCAAAGATATTGATTAATGGTTTTTGAGTCTTCGTCGAGAGACTTGATCTGTGAATTGGGCGGGTTGCTTGATTTCTTCAAAAAGATAGTCCATCAACTGAAAATCGTATTTTATGACATCAAGATCAATTAATGATTGCGGTTGTCCTGCTTGTTTGTATAAAGCATCGAGCAAATCGCGGTATTCTATCAGTCCCGTGTGCGTGGTCAAACAAGCATGCAATCTTCTTGCATGATCATCTTTATATGGTATCATCTTTCCTGACTCGGAGTCCTTAATAAGATGGATTTCACTTTTTTTCATTGGCAAATAACCGCAGAACAAATAAAACGCAGTCCATCTTTCGTGTTCGATGAAGGCGAGAACATGCCGAGGATCACTCCTCATTCTCAGTGTGTCAAGCGAATATTTGATTTGTGAGTTATCATCCCACTGCAGAGTATTGTCAGGATCATAAAGCGATAGAAATTCATCTTTTTTTACTTTGCCGGAAACAACATCCATATAAGAGATTCCCATCAAAAAAAGAATGAAAGGAATGGAAATACCGGAGTAGCGATTTGACAATCGCTTGTTGTAAGGCAATTCGCGCCAAAGAGCGAGGGGTGTCTTGTCGCTCTGCCCATGCGAGAGTTGATAGTAAAAATTCCGAGTGTATGCAATCGAGTCCAATTTTTCTTGAACGATGTTTTCTTCGGTGAGGATTTCTTGATCCGAACCATAAGCGATTATCCTTTTTTGTTTCAGCAATTCGGTAACGATTGGCAAGGACAAAAAAGAATCGCTGCGAATCCGAACGAATACTTGGAAGTCAAAGTTGCGATTCGGTCCCCATCTTTCAATGGATTCCAAAATTTTTAGGGCGATTTCTAGATTTTTGGAATCATCGTCAAAGGACACGAGGATTTGGTTGTAACTTCCCGGTGTAAAAAGCCGACTTATGTTTTCGTATTGGCTTCCATCAAATAGATCCATTTTGTGATACGACATGGTATCCCGTCGGTGTGGGGGGTCAAAATAATCGCACTTTTCAACATTTCCCGTCAATCTGTGTAAAGACGACTCATACTGAAGGTACTCATAGAAATCCGGATTGATTATCTCTGAATCCCGATCGAAAACATGATAATTAACTTCTTTCCCAGAAAGAATTCCGTCCGTTAAAGTGGCGAAAACGTGGCAAAAAAGCGAAAGCGCGTGATATTTCTGATTCACCTTCCCATATCCAAGAAGGAGTATATTGATGGCAACATGCGGTTTCACTAGCGCGGTACGATGATCGACTTGATTCGCTGTTAAGAATTCCGATACCGGGTGATCCAAAATGAGTTTTCGCGCGCACATTTCATAAGTATTGAATGGATAAATCAGGTGGGGAAATTTTTTCATGATTTCATCAAAGAACCGATTGTTGATATGCGCGTATTCGAGATAGAACATCATGTTGCAACTCGGATATTCTGTTAAGAAGTCACCGAGTATTTTTAAGAATTGGATAGAATCATCGCCTTGTAGGAAACTGACAAAATGACCTTTTGCACTATGTACCAATTTCTTCAAATAGTCGACTGTGATCATATGAGAAACATTGATCAGATTTTTCTTATAATGTTGTCTGTCGATTTTCGCCAAATGCCAAAGTACCACGGGCGTTTTAAGCTGGGAGGCATATGTTCTAGCATTCACATCATCTCCAAGTACGATAGTATGCTTCGCTTTTTTCACTAAAGACAACCGAACGGCCGTGATGACGTTACCAAAAAAAAGCCTCAAGATCAAGGACCCAGAAACCACAACAGAACTGATATAGCTTAATGAAAAGGCAATACTGTAACATTCGCTTTCAGAAACGGCCTTGGAAACGGCCTCGTCTTTAAATGAAAGAGCCACCGTATCCAAAGTGTATTCCAAAGAGTGAAAGAGTGTGTCAAGAAATCTAAAATCCGTCTGGTTTTCATACCAAATCCCAAAGCAAAAAAGACTCACCGTAAATATGAGCGAGAGAACGTGAAGCGTATCCGACCGCAATAAGAATGGTTTCTCAAAGAAGAAAAATAAATTCAATATGCGGCCTAACAGGATCAGTGAAAAAAATACTGTAATGAAGAGACTGGCGACGCGTAGTATACAGATAGCTTCCATCGATCCTCCGCTATATCATATTGACATCTTGTTGTTCAAAAACCGCTTGAAAGGACTAAATGTTTTCAGTACTTGGTTATCGGTTTCCATCTCGAGACCATATATCACAGTGTAAAACTTTTGATCAGGGCGTTTACAGTAATAATTCCCGATTTCCCAGGAACACCATTGCCGAATCCCGCCAGATCCACGAATTCCAAGTTCGCTATTGATCGACCGGAGAAATAACATTTGAACACTATCTTGCATTGCTTGATTCAGTGTGGATTTAAGGTCTTTAGTACTATCAATGATCCCATTATGCATCCAATCAACATAAAGGAATATTTTCTGGGAATAAAACAACAAAAACAATCCATAGGTATATAATTTGTCGGCATGTGCATATGAAAGAAAAACCTGGTTCCAGTCTTCTGGTTTATTAACTTGATCAAAATCTTCAAGGGTCAAAAAATCAAAATACTTTTCTACAAGAGTGGTGATTTGATTAATCAAGCGATTCAAGAGATACCGATGGTCTTTGGATTTCATATCTTCATAAGGGATATTTAATTCCCATGAGAACGATTGTTTTGGGATTTCATCGAGCTTGTCAAAAAAGATTTTTCTTTTCTCTAGAATTTGATCCGATTCCATTAAGTTAAAATGAAGTTGTTTCCTGAATTTTTCGTCGCTTTCTTCCGTTTCCAAACCTTCAATTACTGCAAGGAAGTAATTAATCAGCGAAACGATTTTTTCGTTTTTTACTAAAAAACGATCTCGAACCAACTGATAAATAGTGGAATAGTGAAGGTCATTGCTTTTCAATATGAATTCATTCTTTCTTTCTTCCATCATAAATCACTCTCCAATTATTTCAATTATAAAAACACAAAAAATAACCTTATGTTGGAAATTTTTCGAAGATGAATTTGTAAGTAATGATATGGAATCTTGTCTAAGGAAATGTTTACAGGAAGAACCGAAAGAGAAGAATTCAAATGACTGAACTCTAACGAGGAGACAAGTTGATTTTTTTTGCCGTGTCTTTGCCGTCTTCTATTTCTTCTTCAATCAATGCATAAGCACGATTCGGACTTTTACTAGACCCAAAGGTTTGAATTCCATCGATTTTCTGTAAGTAATAACGAATGGTTCTAGGGGGTATCCCAGTGATTCTAGATATATCTGAACTTGTTGATTGAGGGCTTTTTCTCAACGCGTCTCGGATTAAGAGTTCTTTTTCCGTTACTTTTTGATTGTTTTCAAAATAGAACTTCTTTTCTCGCACATCTTTATAGTTGACATAGATGCTTCCACGATATTGCACGATTTCTTTTCGGTCATATTTCCCTTCAAGAAAAGCGCCTACATCAAACGAATGGTCATCAACTTGGGTCCATATCTTTTGGAAGTCCACATTTTGGAATAATGTCGAATAATCGATACGGTGCCTTCCTCCCGAAATGTAAACACAATCATCGTTAATTTCCAAGTTCACAGAAGGTTTCGATGGACCCGCTAGATCCATCATAATCATTGTGATATTTACAAGAAAGAAGAACATGATTTTTCCTGTTGGAACGATAGGTAGCGTTATTCTTCCCCACCCATCTCTTTTTTCATAGTAACGGATATTGTTTTTATACCACTCCAGGACTTCAGTAACAACATGTTCTAAAGGGCCGCGAAAAACCGTTTCCTGTTGGGAATAAAAACTCTTTTCTTTCACTAGAATTTTTCGACATTTTACATTAATGAATTGAGTCAAATTATCATCTCCGAGAACTGAAATTCAATCTTGTCTCCAAAATATTCCCATCTAGTTTGTATTGGATGAATTCGGCGTACTCTTTCGCTAGTTTCATGCCATTTGATTTTCGTTCGCAGTATGTCGCATCCATAAAAAATCTCATGAGTCGGCTATTTGTTGGATCACTATTATATGTGAACATATTCAAGCGTGAAACCACTTCTGTATTGATTTTGGACGTAACGGGGTTTTTGATGCTTATGAAATCGTCGTTTAACTCAATAACGGTGAAAATGGGCGACTTGTAATCTCGATGAACAAGAGCGTTGACGATGACTTCGCGAAGAATGCTATAGTCATTTTTGTGAACATTTGGAAACATTCTAATCTCAAGTCTCTTCAAATAGCTCAACCCCATGTTCGATGATGTGTTACTAACGAAAAAGCTGTATCTCTTTTTCATCTCTGTTTCGATTCGATCGACCATCATAAATAACGAAGAATCAATTAGTTGATCTGAATCATACATTTCATTAGCAGATGAGTTGATCAATCTAAGGGTCGCACTATCCACGATTTTCTTGGGGTTATTAAAGAAGAAAAGGGCAAAATCGTCTGTGCATGTATATTTTGTAACTTCGCGATCGGCGGATAAAATGGACCGATTAAGCGTCATGTTTTTGAAAAAATAGAATATATTCGAATATTTTCTTTCAATGCTTAAGGATTCATATTTTGATTCAAATTCCTCGTTTTTGTCTATAATTTTCAAATCATATGCAAGATAATACTCCATCGCTACCAAATCAAGATAATTGATGAAGGTGTCGAATATATCCTTATATGTTGAGGGGTTCCCAATTTGAAATTGATCTAGAAACACTTTGTTGTTCTGAGTAATTTGCTTACGGTATCTCTCTTCAAAGAAGATGACGTCAATTCCTTTGTCTAGCAAAAACTTCGTTCCATTTCCAGTTATAATTGGGTTGGGATCTAAAACACCTATATATACCTTTCGAATACCGGATTGACTGATCAAATCGGAACAAGGAATACTCCATTGTTTTCGACTTTCCTTTGTGCATGGTTCTAGCGTTGTTAACAAAATGTCGGATTCCGAATATTTTTTCTTTCCGACATGTAACTTAAGTAAAGTGAATTCAGCATGGCTGTCTCCATCAATAGCCCCTCGGCAACAAGCATCAAGATAATATTGGCTTTCCGTCTTTCGGATCAAGACCGCACCGACATACGGATCATGAAAACGATATGTATGAATTGCAGCTACGACACTTTCGATTTCAATGCTCTTAATCTTCTTGTATGTTTCAAGATTTGAAAGAGAGATGTCGACACATAATTGCTGCGCCAGTAGAATTGTACCATTCAGATCATCCGATATAGCTTTTGTAATGTTGATGTTGGATATCGTTTGCGGAGCACTCTTTATAATATCCTTCAATTCAGCGACAAGATCAGTGTAACTGTATATCATGGTACTTTTTAACACATCTCGACTCCTCCATATCTTTATTATATCATCGTTAATGATCAAATACAAATTATTGCCGTGTTATTGCCGTGTATATTCCGTTTGTAAATTCCAAAGTTCATTCTATGAGTTTGGTTCTATTGGATTTAGTAGTTGTTCTCGTTCTTCCACTCTTTATCCTATGTTCAACTCATATTTCGATGTTTGTTTATTTATTTATGATAGCACTTATTTGGCGCAATGAAAAGTCATATTATTAAATCTAATAATGATTGTCGTTAGACAATTCAGAGTCGGATGAATTTGCTTCTGAATTTATTGCGAGTTCGAAGAAGTCACACATATCTGCTCGGACTTCGCTACACTCATACTAGTATCTGCGAAAGTTCTTTCCTTCTTAGGCTTTTGCAAGAATCTCTGTATACACGAATTGGCGTAGGGGTATCCAGCTCTATACATTCTACCAATCATCCTGTATGACGGTCAATTGTTATGGTACCAAGTGCAGATATCAGGGCTCTAGGATCGCATGGAAGATCTATATTTTGGGTTCGATATATCTCCCGATCGCTTCTTCGAACGCGCGTCTCACGAGCTTGGTGTCGACACTATGTCTGGTTACGTATCTAGTTACATCGAGGTTTTTTCAACCTATGACGATTGCCAGATTGAACCAGCCAATTTTCGTCTTGATTGAGGTGATAACACCTTCCATGCAATCATCAATATTCATACCAATGCACTATGACTAATATTTCATTTTTTTAATAATTCCACGGCACTATAATGAATGCCCCGATTGGATTGTCACCAAACCGTATCGTGAATCGACGTCACGGTTGATAGATCGATCGATAAATATGATGGGAAATTTAAATAATGCTCTTTCTCCATTTCATCCTATGGTAAAATGATTGATAAGGAAGCATTCCACCGGCCAAGACGAATGGTCTCTGAAATGGATAATGTATACACGCTAACATCTTCACATTACCACAATCTCAACAAGGTGGCAACTATGGACGAACGTTATGATCTGTTTATTGCATATCACGGCACCAACGACAGTCGCGGATCGCTTGAGAAAGCCAAAGAAATCTTTTTTTACCTTGAACCTCGGGGTATTAAATGCTATTTGTTCGTCACGACCGATTCGTCGTATTTCGGAGAAACGCCGCAGTTTGTCGCCAAGTCTGGTAAATTTCTACTTGTTTGCAATCAAAACATCGGGATCGCTTCAGACGGCTCTATAATCAATAACGGAGTTGCCCAGGAGATCAAAGTCTTTTACAACATGATCTATGCCAACAACAGAAGAGATGGTGATGCTCGCGTATTTGCGTATGACGGATTATCTGCAAAAGCTGCTAATGATCTCCATATCGCATTTAACAACGTTGCCCATTTCGTCGAAGACCCCATTCAACCCGATAGGACGCTTGAAGCGGTCTTGCGATGGGTTCGATCTAGTGACGTTCCATCGGTTTCACTTCCCACCCCCGAGCAAAGCGGCAGATTGGATACGTCATATGAATTGGCAACGTCCAATGAGGTGAAGATGGTTTTTCCAAAAAGGTCTCTTATGCGCAAATCATGGGATCTTCGTCGACTTATCTCGGTATCAAATACGATTGAATGCATCGGCATCTCAAATAACGAGATGACCCTTGGCCTCGATGAAGAATTGCTGATTGACACCATTCATCGCGGGGCGAAGATGACGCTATTATTCCTCGATCCGAAATCCCCACATACGCGGGAACGCGAAAAAGAGGAAGGTCAACAGAAGCATACAATCAAGAATCATACGAACGCATGTTTATCCTTCGCTTTTCGCGTTGTGGATCAGCTCGATGCTTCCGAAAAATCAAGTTTCGAGATCCTCGCATATGACGAAATTCCCAGAATGAACATGATTTTCATCGATGCCAAGCACTTGCTTCTGCAGTACTACGCAACCGCCGTCGCGGGAGCGAGCAATCCCAGTTTCTACATTCAAAAAACAGGCGCTTCTCCCGTATTTGATTTTTATTATAGAATTTATCACCACATCAAAGAAAAAGCGAAACCAGCGCGGAGGTCGTCATGAAATACACACGAGAGATGGATTTTATCAAAAGAACGATCCGCGAAGCATATCGCAGATATTACGATCGTTCGACCATATCATCCGAAAAGAAGTCGCGATTTGATATCGTGACAAATATCGACAAATCGATTGAGAACTTGGTCATTAACGAAATCCATCGTCTTTATCCAAACGATCGGATTATCAGTGAAGAATATCATTGGCGATCTGACATCCAAGGTCGTACCTGGACAATCGACCCAATCGATGGAACTAGCAATATGGCCAATAACATTCCCTTGTACGGAATTCAATGTGCTTTGATCGAAAACAACACAATCGTGCTTTCGCTCATCTTCCTTCCTCGACTCCGTGAAATGTTCACCGCCATCGACAACCGAGGAGTCTACATGAATGGGAAACGCGTTCGTGTGATTGAACGTGATCAGATGAACGCCGTTGTCAGTTTTGGAGATTTTTCGCACAAGAATCTCGATGCTGCGAAGATGGAACATGAGACCATGATTTCGCTCTCGAAGAAAGTCGCAAAAATCCGAATGTTCGGTTCGGCCGCCATCGATCTTGCTTATGTAGCCGCAGGCAAATCCGACGGAGCGGTGATATTGACCAAAAACCTCTGGGATATTGCCCCAGGCATTCTCTTGTGCCGCGAAGCCGGCGCTTTGGTCGCCAATCTTCTCGGTCAACCTCATCGTTTCGGTGACAGTGGTCTGGTTGTTGCGGCAAATCAACGTATTTTGGACGACATCATCGGTTCGATTCCAAAGGGAGTATCATTACTGCACACGTAACAGTTGAATGACTTCTGGTTATTACAGAGGAAATATGAATCATCGTCGGTCGACGCCTCGTTTGTCCGCCGGCATTCATCCGTCAAAAAGATTCGCATCAATCAATCCGAATACAAATGATTCGAAATTTCAAGATCCGCGTCTTGATAAAGTCGATGGTTCATACGCAAATATATAGGTGATTGTATGATTGACGAACGGTTCGGAAGTAAATGCGACATCTTTTTTTGTTATCGCGAATCAGGTTCAGAAACTGCCAAGAGTATCAAATCCTATCTCCGGCAGCACCCCAAGAAACACTTTGGGAAAGTCTGGTACTCCGATGACGAAAGCATTGGCAATTTTAAGCTCGATGTTCAGAAAATCATTTCTTCCGCCACAGCAATCATCCTGTTTCTGACGCCGGATTTTACCCGTGGCTTTTTACTGCCAGATGGGAAGATCAATTATGACGGGTATGTCGACGAAACGGGGCATGCGTATACAGGTTGTATTACCGTCGAAGAGATGATTGAAATCGAACGACAGAGACAGCAGCGGGATATTCGCATCATCAGTGTCAATATTAATAGCTACGCAATGACCGAAACTGATCTGAATTGCTTATCGTCGGTTTTTGCTCAATCCGGTATTTTGTGTGATACAAGCATCCCCTTTTATTCGAATCTCAATCGGAATAACTATTCAAGAAGAGAAACCCAGATCGAGTCGTTTGCAGATCGGCTAACAAAAGGGCTTATTAAAAAACAAGTGGCAATTGACGAGAACCAACCCGCGCCAGAAGTTAAAAAAAATATTTTCTCTGGTCTGTTTCAAAACCGATCTTCCGGTATCGAAGTCATTTCTGAAGATTCATATAAAAAGATATTCAATGATTTCTTTGTTTCCGGAAAGTACAACAAGGTCAAGGTCTTTGGATATACGGGCGAAGTTGTCAATAATGATTTGATAACATATGCCGATAGGTACATTGACAATATTGAATTGTATATGTTACATAGAAATCCCATCATCGAGCAAAATGACGAATTGATTCATAATGCCCGGTTGGCGAACAGCGAAATTCGGGAATGGGATAAAGCATCTTCCATCATAAAGTTGGCAAAAGAGAAATGGAAGTTCCAAATGAAACGGGAGATTCGCTACTATCCGCATCAACCAATCATCAAGGGAGCGCTTTTCTGCGATGAAGTCGGCAATCCTTTATCGGCATTTGTGAACTTCATATTATGGGTGCCGGTTCCTCAAGATGGCGGATCGGAATTTAAGAGCGTTCCGAGTGACATGATCTATATTTCTGCAGTGGTACAGAAGAAGAATCGTGACATTCTGGATCGATTGAACAGTCAGTTCGATTACGAATGGAATCGCGGGTTGACACAAACACAGCTTATCGAACTGTACAAGGAGACTGAACATGAAAAATCGACTACACAAACCTGATGTCATCATCACGGATTTCGATCGCACAATCACATATTTGTACCGTAACACGAAGTTGCTTCGTGATCTGTCGGTAAAAATCATTGCATATTATCAAAATTTCGTCAGTTTGCCTGCACCGTTTGTCGACACTTCCAACGATGGATATCTTGTATGGCATAAGATACATGATTTTATCGACGAAACACTCCATTCAAACCAAGCGTATGAAATCAACATGGGTGCAGAACATCTCGTCACCGAATTCGAGATCGAGGTTCTGCAGCAGGTAGGCATGCTGGAGGGTTTGGTGGATGCGGTCATTAAACTTCATCATCTCGACATTCGCTTGGCAATTGTTTCAAATAACTCGGAGCACGCTATTCGCTATGCTCTTCGACGCGATGGAATCGAAGAGTATTTCGATTATATCGGCGGCAGACCATTTCCATTCAATCCTCAATTAATCAAACCAAACGCTTATCCAATCCTCTTAGCGATTAAGGAAATGCATCTCGACGGCGAAACTATTTGGTACACCGGTGACGACATCATGGATATGGTTGCTGCGAAAGCCGCAAACGTTATCCCGATCGGAATCCATTATGGAAGGCACAGTAGAGAGCAACTACTAGAATATGGCGCAGTTATCTGCTTAGAATCGTTTGTCGATATCATCCGCTACCTAAATCCGGATTTTGATATGTGAACTGTTGCTTTTTGGTCAAAAATCGACCAACTTATGATCGAAATATTCGTGCGAGTTTTATTTTTCAAATATCTATATCACAATTTTGATATATTGTTATATCTTCAAAAAATAAACCAACTTACGAAACGGACAGTGTGAATACTGTCCTGTTTTTGTTATGAGGTAAATAATCAATATTCGTGTTATTGACAAGAACTCCAATCAGGTTATTGCTCTCAACTTGCCACTCTATATCCACATTATTTTTTTTGATATCAAAAATCGATGTAACTTATTGCAATCCATTTGCATTAATGGTATTATAGAGATACAAACAACAGAAAGAAGGACAATCTATGCAGGAACGGATGACCGAGCAGAAACGGATGGTCCTCAACACACTCAAAAACACCGAATGTCCGTTGACAGTCGGAGAGCTCCACGAACGGGTACAGGAACAGCTCCCTTTGACCGCCGTCTCGACCGTCTACCGGATCCTCGAGCGGATGGTCTCGACGGGACGGGCGACGCGGTCGACCGACCCGGAAGGCGAATTCATCTTCTCCTATGTCGGGAATGAAACGCTGCCATTAATCCATTGTACGAGTTGCCACAAACTGTTCCCGGTCGCCGGGCATGCGTTTGAAAAGATTTTCGAACAACTGGCGAAAGCGACTGGTTTCCTCTTCCCCGACGTCCCGGTGCAATTCCCGGGGATCTGTCCCGAGTGTCAAACGAAAAAAGCCGCCAAGTAGGCGAGCGCATCATCTAGGAGGAACTGGCATCATGGACGAATTTTTGATCCGCTTCATGCACGAACTCGGAGCGAACCTATTTCTCGCGAAGAACTTCTTCTTTTACGTCGAGACGCTTGCGAAAGGACTGAGTCAGTTCAAAACCGGCTCGATGTCCTCCTCGGTCTCGATGATGACCTGGCTTGCCTTTTGGAACGGCGTCGCCCACTACTTCTTCGGTCTTTATGGGAAAAGCAGCGATCGGTCGTTTCACGCCCTGTTCAATCATCTCGACAAGCATCCGGAATTGATTCCGGCCTCGAAAGTCGCTTACTACCAAGCAATCTCGGCACGGGCGAAGGCAAGACCCCAAAACACGTTGATGAACCATTACGACATGGAGCGGTTATTCAACGACGTGGTGAATGCCAACGAGATGTACGTGAACCTCTGCAACCTGTACGACATCAGAGGCGGCGGTCAAAATCTCCACATCACCGACAAAGAAAGATTGTTCATGTAAAAAACTATGAATGACAAAAGGGCTTCGGAGCGATCCGATGCCCTTTTTGTCTCATCAAATTCACATGAATCAGATGGACTGCCTGGTCGGCCAAAGCCATCCATCCCTCATCGCGCTCGATTACTCCGTCTTATGCGTCTTTGCGGGGAGCCGGTTCAGTCTTTGGATCAGGTCGACGGGCGCTTTCGGGCGCCGGTCGAACGTGAGGAGTCCGTTCTTCTCTTGGAAAACATCGGTGAGCTGCGTATAGCAGTATCCGGCGAGTACCTGAGAGGATGCGATGTCGGAAAGAAGCCTCCCGTAGGTCTTTATCAATCCCTCCTGGTCGGATGCGGTCGTATAACCCCAGCCGTCCGCATCGCGCTTGAAGGCGATTCCGCCGAACTCGGTGAGCAGGATCGGTTCGCCTCGGTGCGCGTATCCGCCGACATAGATCGCACGCCCCGCGGGTTCGAACGAAAGGATCTCTTCCTTCGTCGAAAGCGCCTGTCGGAAACGCGCCTGTTTGTCCGGCTCGGTGTCCTCGCCGTGGCTGTAGTTGTGGATTGCGCAGAGGTCGGTCTCGGTCATCTCCCATCCGTCGTTCATCACGACCGGACGGCTCGGATCGAGTTTTTTGACGAAACGATATAAAGCGGTCGCGTATCGTTGTTGCTCCAGGGAACGGGCGATTTCGGGGACGCCCCAGGATTCGTTCAGGGGCACCCAGGCGACGATGCACGGATGCGCGGCGTCGCGCTTCACGGCGGCGGCGAATTCGCGCTTGAGCGCGGCGCCGCCTTGCTTCGAATAACGCGCGGCGTTGGCGATTTCGCCCCAGACGAGGAAGCCCTGTTTGTCCGCATGATACAAATAACGCGGGTCTTCGACTTTCTGATGCTTGCGCGCGCCGTTGAAACCCATCGACTTCGCAAGCTTGATGTCGGTCAAAAAATCCGCGTCGGAGGGTGCCGTCAAAAGTCCCGCTTCCCAGTATCCCTGGTCGAGGACGAGACGGAGATAATACGGATGGTTGTTCAGGAAGACCCGGCCGCCTTCAGTATGGATCTTACGCATCCCGAGATACGACGTAACCCGATCGACGCAGCTGCCGCGGTGATGCAAGGTGTAGACGACGTCGTAGAGAAACGGATCCTCCGGACTCCACGGGTGAACATCGGCGTTGGGGCGGTTCATCGCGACACTGACGGACCCGTGGCCGCGGGCGATCGTCATCCGTTCCGATGCGTAGGGCTTGCCTTCGGCGTAGATCTCGACGGCGAGTATGGCGTCGACGCGCCGCGAGAGGCGAGCGTCGAAAGTGACCGTTCCAGCATCGAAATCGGGAACGACCTTGACATGGTCCAAGGAAACGTCGGATACCGCCTCGAGCCAGACGGTCTGCCAGATCCCGGTGGTACGGGGATACCAGATGATCTCGTGCAACTCTTTCCAGTACTGCTTTCCGCGCGGGATCGTCTCGTCGGTCGAGGGATCCAACGCGAAGACGACGATCGTGAGGTTCCCGTCCTCCACGCGGTCAGTGACGTCGGCGGAAAAGCCGGTCGTACCGCCGATGTGGCGCGCGACGAGGACGCCGCCGGCGTAGACTTCGGACTCGTAGTCGCACGCGCCGATGTGCAGAATGATCCGTTTTCCCAAAAACGTGTTCGGGACTTCGACCGTCCGCCGGTACCAGACGCGGTCGTGGAACGATTCGTCATGAATGCCGGACAAAGGCGACTGGAAACAGAACGGCACCTCGATCGTCCGATCGAACGCCGCGTTCTCATACCAGCGTTCCGCATGACCGCGATCGTCGTCGTCGAACAAAAATTCCCAGGGTCCGTTCAGATGATGCCACAGCGGCCGGACGAAGTCGGGCCGCGGATATTCGCTTCTTCTCATAAGTCGCTCCTATTTGATGCCGGCGCGCGAGACGCCTTCGATGATCTTGTCCTGCGTGAACATGTAGACGATGACGACCGGGACGATCGAGAGGATCGCCGCCGCCATCGAGAGGCCGTAGTCGTAGTTGTAGGTGCTGGCGATCTTCGAAAGGCCGACGGGCAGCGTCTGCCACGCCGTCTCCGCCGGCGTCATCACGATGAGCGGCCAGAGGTAGTCGTTCCACGAACCGAGGAACGCGAACATCCCGGTGACCATGAAGGCCGACTTGGAAAGCGGCATGACGATCTTGCGGAAAATCCCGAACGATCCGAGCCCGTCGATCTTGCCGGCATCGATCAGTTCGGAGGGAATCCCCATGAAGAATTGCCGGAGCAAAAACATCCCGAAAACGCCGCCGAGGCCGGGGATGATGAGGGCTGCCCACGAGCCGAACCAACCGAAATCGATCATCATCGTGATCAAGGGCACGAGGTTGATCACGGCGGGGATCATCGTCGTCGTGAGTACGAGCCAAAACAGCTTTTCGCGGCGCTTCCATTTGAGGAGCGAAAACGCGTAGGCCGCAAGCGACGCCACGCCGAGGTAGAGCGCGGTGTGGAGCGTCGCGATCAATAGCGAGTTTCCCATCCACCGAAGCACGGGGGTGTCGGGTTTTTCGAAGAGCTCGGCGTAGTTCGACAGATCGAACGGTTGCGGAAAGAGCGACGTCGGCCGCGTGGCGATGTCGATGTCGGACTTGAACGAGGTCGCCAGTCCCCAGAGGAGCGGGACGATCCATAGGATCGAGACGACGGTGAGAATGAGGAAGGAAACGCGCTTGCGGCGCTTAGCGACGGAATGAATCGCCATTTCACTCGCCCCGCTTTCTTAAATACCGCGCCTGGACGACGGAGACGACGATCATGATGAACCCCATCAGGATCGCCATCGCGGTGGCGACGCCGGGATCGGCGTTCGCCCCGAAGGCGAGGCCGCGGATCCGCATCATAAGCACCGTCGTGGAGAACTGCGGGCCGCCACTGGTAAGCAGGTCGGGCTGGCCGTAGATGTTGAAGCTCGCGATCATCGTCGTGAGCGCGACGATGAACATCTGCGGCGCAAGCAGCGGCACGGTCACGTGCCGAAGCGTCTGCGCGTAGGTCGCACCGTCGATCGCGGCGGCTTCATAGAGCGACTTGTCGATGTTCTTGAGACCGGCGCCGAAGATCACCATGTTGGTCCCCATCGTCCACCACACGGTGACGATGAGGATCGCGATCCACGCCCACGGCTGGGCGATCAGGAAGGGAATCTCCGCGAAACCGAGTTTGACGAGCAGCGAGTTCAGAAAGCCGCCGTTGTTGTAGAACTGCCACTTCCAGATCAGGATGACGGCCGAGATCGAGAGGATCGTCGGCAGAAACAACAAGGTCCTGAAAAATCGGTATCCCGGCGGTTCGAGGTCGATCAGGATCGCGAAGAAGAGCGGGATCGCGATCAGCAGCGGGACCGAAAGGACGACGAAGAGCGCCGTGTTCCCGAGCCCCTGCCAGAAATACCGGTGGAAGATCGATCCGGCGTCAAAGAGGATCTCGTAGTAGTTGTCGAACCCGACGTAGACGGTCTGTTCCGGGAAAAACAGGTTCCAGTCGAAGAAGCTGATCATGATCCCATAGAAGAACGGGATCACGAAGAAGAGCGAGAACGCGGCCAGATACGGCGACAGATACGCCGCCGGCTCAAGCCGGCGGAGGAATCTCTTGATCCGTCCGGGTCGACGGAGTGTCATGGCCTTTTCCATATCCGATCCCTCCTTTGCCGTTTTAGTTCTTGGCTTCGTCGATCAGCATCAGCGCTTCTTCGACCGCGGCGGCGAAGAGGGCGTCTTCGTCATAGTCGGCGTTCAAGAGCGCGGCGGTGACGCGCGAGTAGATCGGCGAATAGGCCTGGTGGAAGTACGGCGAGGCTTCGGCGACGCGGAAGTGTTCCGGAGACCCGAACCCGGCATGGTATGGCAGCGCCTGGTATTCGGACGTCGCGCGGGCGATGTTCGACGCCGGGATCTGCCCGGCGGCGGCCCACAGATAACTGTGGTCGCCGAGCCACTTGACGAACGTCATGATCGCGACCTTCTTCGCCTGGGTGACAGTCTTCGTCTGCATCGGCAACACGAACGTGTGGCTTCTGGCGTGGATGTCGGAAGCGGCTTCGCCGGTGTCGTTGGTAAACATCATCGACAGCGGTAAAACCCCGAAGTTGATCCCCGACTCGATCATCGCGTTGAGCATCCAGGATCCCTGGATGTGGAAGAGCGCCTGGCCGGTCTGGAAATAGAACAAATCCTGGTCAACCGAGAGGTTGAGCGGGGAGAGGTGTTCGACGTGGATCAGGTCGGCGACCGCGGAAAGCGCGGCGCGGCCTTCCGCCGAGTCGTAGGCGGGATCGCCGTTTCCGTCGATCTCGTCGCCGCCGTTTTGATAAAGCGCGGTCGTGAAGAGCCATTCCGAGGGCCAGACCGAGGAGACCGGCAACCCCCAGACGGTGTTCCCCTTGAGGGCCTCGCCGTCCTGGACGGCGTGCGCCGCGGATAGCAGTTCGGCGCGGTTGGTCGGGACCTCGAGGTCGTATGCCTCGAGCAGAGTCTTGTTGTAATAGACGCCGCAGACGTGGACGTCGAGCGGGATGCCGTAGAGGACTTCTTCGAAGTAGAGCGAGTTCATCACGTCTTCGACATAGTCGGTGGTTTCGATGTCGACCAGGGAAACCTCGATGTAGGCGTCGACGGGGATGATGATCCCGGTGTTGGCGTAGCTCTGCACGAGATAACTGTGCATGATCGCGACGTCCGGACCCCTGCCCATCGGCACGAGCAGGTTCAGGTTGGTGTAATAGTCGACCTCGGCGGTGTACGTCTCGGTCACCTCGATCACACCCTCGTGTTCGGCGTTGAAGAGTTCCACGAGTTCGCGCATGACGACGCCGTCGGCGCCGGTGAGCGGGTTCCAGTACGAAAGGGTGACCTTCGAGAAGGTCGTCGTCTGGCCTTCCGAGGTCGTCGCTTCGGTCGTCGTCGTGCGCGGCGCGAAGCGTCCGCAGGCGGCGAACAGGAAAAGAAGCAGGATTGAGAGTGACGCAACTGCGGCTTTTTTCATGGCATGCCTCTTTCTCAGATGATGGGCGCCAAGACGGCGCGGTTGGAGGGCATCGTCCCAAACACCGAGGGCCAGCCCTCGTCGTTCCAGACGATCGGGTCGATCATGAGCGACCGGCGGTTGGTGCTGCCGAGATAGGCGGGTTCGGACAGATCGAAGGCGTGATAAACGATCCACCAGTCCCCCGCAACGTCTTGGATCAGCGAATTGTGGCCGGGACCGGCGAAATAGGCCGATCCGATCAGGACCTGATAGCCGCGGTTGCCCGCGGTCATCGCGCGTCCGAGATGGTCGACGTAGGGACCGAGCGGCGAGGCCGAGCGGCCGACCTTCACGTTGTAGGAGCTGTTGTATCCGTCGCAGCACGATCCGGACGAAAGGAACAGATAATAAGAGTCGTTTTCGAAGATGACGTACGCCCCTTCGTAGGTCGAACCGTTCCAGGGAGCGGACGTTTCGTATCCCGCGAGCAGGATCTTGTCGTCGAAGGCGGTTTCGGGGTTTTGGAGCGCGAGGCCGTCTTCGGTCAACTCGACGCCGTAGATGCCCCGGAAGGATCCCCAGACCATATAGACTTTCCCGTCCTGCCCGACGAAGACGTCGGGATCGATCGAGTTGTTCACGCCGATCGAGGTCGAGTCGAACAACTTCCCGTGATCGGTCCAAGGACCGAGCAAAGAAGCCGCGGTCGCGACGCCGATGCCGGGATTGGGATCGCCCCAGGTGGAAAGCGAATAGTAGAGGTTGTAGACGTCGCCGAGTTTCACGACGTGCGGCGCCCAGAGGCCGGCGTTCGGCGTCCCCCAGATCGGCCGGGTGGCCATCGTGAAGGCGCTTGTGGCATACTCCCAGGTGACAAGGTCGGTGGAACGGAGGATCGGGATGTATTTCGTCCCGTAGGCTCCGTTCCACTGGCCGTAGTCCTGGGTGCCGAACACATAATAGTACCCGTCGTCCCCCTGAATCACCGAGGGATCGGCGAGGACCGGCTCGAAGACGGGATTCGCATAGGTATTCATGGTCGTCACGGTCGTCGCGGTGGTAGTCGTCGAGGTCGTCCCCGGCGGAAGCGTCGTCGCCGCCTCACACGCCGTGGCGAGCGAGGCGGTGACGAAAAGGAGGAGGAAGACGAGCGCTTTCTTCATGTCATTCCTGGCCCGTGATGTCGGTGACCCGGAAGAAGTCGATCGTCACCGTATGGGCGACGCCGGCGATGCCGCCGTCACCGAACATGACGACGAACTTGGCGTTCGTGGTCGCCGTGTCGGGGGTGATCGTCACGGTGAAGGAAATCGTCGTCCAAGTGTCCGCCTGCAGGTCAGCCCACGAGAGTTCGCGCGGATCGATCGCGGCGTAGCCTTTGTTCACGTCTTCGATCCAGATGCGGATCGTGCGGGCGACCGAGGCTTTGAGCGAGACGTCGATCTGGTAGGTGTGGCCGGCGACGAGTTCGGAGCCGTGGGACTGGTACAGCTGGTTGTTCCACGGATCGGAACCGGCGACCCAGCCGTCGCCGCTCGCGACGAACGTGACGACGACCTCGCCGTCGACGATCGCGGCATTGACGTGGTCTTGGTTCCAGGGATCGACGACGGAGTTGAACTCCTCGTTATACGCGTCGTACTTGTAGACTTGGAAATCGTCCACGGTGACGGTGATGTTGTCGGGGGTAAGGCCGTCGACGTCGCCGAGGAGGAGGCCGATCTTGGCGTTGGTATAATCGTGGTCGGCGGTGAAGTGCATCTCATAGGTGGTCCAGTCGGTGCCGATCTGGACGGCGTTGAGCGTCGGGGCGATCTGCGAGAAGCCGTTCGACGGGTCGACGCACTCGATCGTCACCTTGCGGGCGGCGTCGCTCTTGAGGACGATCCGGATGACGTAGGTTTCGCCTTCGCGGAAGGTCGAGCTTGCCTGCTGGAGCTGGATGTGCCAGCCGGCGTCGGAAGCGTTCGTGACGAGGATCGAGACCGTGCCGTCGCCGTTGTCGGTGAAGGTCGCGGCGCCGGTGCCGTTCGTCTGGTTGACGTCCTGGGTCCAGCCGACGAGGCCGTTGTCGAAGGAACCGTTGACGGCCTGGTATTCGAAGTCCTTGGCGAGTTCGATCACGACCTTGCGGTTGTAATACGAGAAGGAACCGTCGTCCAAGGTGACCATGTAGGTAACGTAGTAGGCGGAACCGGCGCGGACCTCCGTCGGGAGGACGGAAATCACGTCGATCTCGTCGGTGACGTCGTTGTCCAGTGCATCGGTCGCGGTGACGCCCTGAAGCGGGTCGAAGTCGACGGCACCGCTGTAGACGGTCACGTCTTGCACGCCGTCGAAGTCGACGTTGTTCGCGCATGTAACGATCTCGACGTTGATGTCGTCGATCACGATCGTCGCGGCATCTTCATCGCCCGGCATCTGCCAGCCGAGGTAGACGACGACCTTGATGTTGGTCTTGTCGGAATCGGCGGTGTAATAGACGGCGTATTCCTGGTACTCGTCGGTGAGGACCATCGGCTGGAAGCCCGGGTTCAGCATCGCGTAGCCGGCGTTCACGTCCTCGAAACCGGCCGAAAGCGATCTGCCTTCCTCCGACTTCGCCTGGAACGTGAGCTTGTAGGTGACGCCTTCCTGGAAAATCATGTTCTGCTGGTTGAGCTGGATCCCCCACCAGGAGTTGCCGGCGTTGGTGACGTCGATCGTCGCGACGCCCCCGACATAGGACACCGTCGAGGCGCCGCCGGGGTTGTCGAGGTTCCACCCGTAGCTCGGAATGGCGAAATCGCCGTTCGCGACGTTGTGGCGGATGACGACCGTGAAGTTCTTCGTCTCAGTCTCGGTGACGCCCGTCGAGTTGGTGGCGGTGTAGGTGACGACATAGCCGCCGGCGAGGGCGCTTGTGAACGCGTCGTCATCGGACACCGTGACGGTCAGGGCGCCGTCGATCGAGTCGGTCGCGGTCACGCCTTCGAGCAAGTCGACGGTGTCGCCGCGTACGATCTGGGCGTCGGTGAGGCCGGCCCACGTGATGGCGCCGACCGGTGCAACGGTCGTCGTGGTCGTCGTGGTCGTCGGCGCGAGCGTGGTGGCGGTCTCGCAGGCGGCGAGGAGGATGACGAGGGATAGGATTGCGATGAAGCCAAACAGTTTCTTCATTGATGGAATCTCCTTTTCTCCTAATCTTTATAATAACCCGAAACTCGGGCGATTATTCTTACATTATCGTTAATGTTAAAATCTTACAAGGGAACTTGTCGAGGTTCCCTTACGATGGTTGTGAATGCGATGGATTCAGGTGGTTTCGCCCCGTACGATCGCGACGTCGAAGTCGACGAAGCGCGGATCGCTCACGGGATCGTGACTTTCGATTCTGCGCATCAGCATGCCCACGGCGGCGTCGATGATCGCGTCCTTGTCCGAGGTCACGGTGGTCACCCGGATCGGCAGGAAGATATCCTTCTGGAGATCGTCGAAACCGGCGATGCGGATTTGTTCGGGAACGCGGATCCCGCGTTCCCGGAGGAGCGCATGGCATTCGAGCGCCATCATGTCGTTGAAGCAGAAGATCGCATCGACGCCGTTATTGACGAGGACGTCGAGGTCACCCTTGAGCGTGGGCGTCTTCATGAAGCGGATATTCTCGGATTTGATCGATTGACGGTGGTCGGTAAGACACTTGCGCAGGCCGTCGATACGACGGCGGGAGCATTCCACTTCTTCCGGCGCGCCGATGTAGCCGATGTTTTTCGCGCCGCGCTCCAGTAAAAGCTTTCCGATCTCATATCCACCCTTGGCGTCGTCGGTGGCGACGCTGTCAAGCTTGAGGTCGGCGTTCCGGCGTCCGACCAGGACGATCGGGACAGAGTTGTCGGCGAGGATGTCGAGGACGGCCCGGGAGGGTTCGAGGAAGGTGACGATCCCGTCGACCTTGCGCGAGACGATCGGCGGCAGGACGGCGGTCTCGAGCTTGCCGTTGTCTCCGGCGAAGATCATCGAAGCGTAGCCGCGCGGCTGGAGGCGCTGGTGGATCTTGTCGGCCATGATCATGAAGTAAGGGTTCTTGAGGTTGTCGAAGACGATTGCGATCGTACTCGTGGACCCGTAGCGGAGCGATGCGGCGATCGAGTTCGGGATGTAGCCGAGCCGCTCGGCGGTTTGCTTGACGAGAGCCTTCGTCTCGGCGCCGATGTCGCTCTTGTCACGCAGGGCGCGGGAGACCGTGTTGGCGGTCAGACCGAGTTCCAATGCGATGTCGGAGAGGCGTACGTGATGTTTCGATTCCATGGAATGCCCACCTCCGTTGCGACTTGTCTCGTGAAAGGGCTTTCTACTTGTATCTTAACAACCATTAACGATAATGTCAAGAGAGAAAATGAAAAAATGTCAAGATCGCGAAGGGATCCCCATTCCGTCGACAGGATCAATAACGAAAGTCATGAACTGGAGACGGAACGGGGATCCTTTCTTTCTATCCGGATCACAGATATCGGCATTTGAGGACATTCTTCCGTCGAACGCGCATCCGTCGTGATCCGGATGCAATGTCATCGATTGCATTGGTGGCCGAATCGGTCGTAACTCTATCTTTTGGGAAGAAAAAGTGCTATGATAAATTAAAAATGTGACGTCGGCCGGCTTTGACCGGCTGGATCGTCGCATCAACGCATCATCGCCGCGCATGCCACAGGACGAACAAGCGGGATGCGTGCAAACCGGGGGGTATGTCCATGAAAATGCTGATCAGGAAACCGTGGTTCATCGGACTGTTGTCGATCGGATCGCTGTTGCTTGTTTTTTTATTGAATTGGGGGCTTATGTCCCTCCATCTGGCATCTCCGTATGAAGAGAACTTCTGGGTGCTTGCGGGCGGGATGGAGGCGGGGACCTGGGTCAACGTGTTCGCGTTCGCGTACACGCTCCTGTTCTACTTTTCGATCGCGCCGATCCTCTTCAGTGGAATCAGCATCCTGAAAAAGACCAACAAGGGCTTCGTCTTCGGTATCATCACCTTCATGGTCTTCGAAGCCGTTCTGATCGTCTTCCATGCCATCTTCCAGCTGTTGTCGACATTTGCCCTGATTCTCGTCATCACGAACGTCATCCTCCTTCTCTTCGCTCTGGTGCTGACGATCATCAGAAGCAAGCATCTCGGGCGCGCACAGGATCAGAAAAAGACCGCGAAGGAACTTAAGCTGAACCTCTCGCGCATCCCGCTTTTGGTCCTCTTCGCCGACATCGTCGCCATCCTGATCCAAATCCTGACGTTCGTGGTCCCGGCATATGCCACCGATTCGGGTGATCCCGCCATCTTGGCGAACGTCCTGTTCGCCGGCGAGACAGACATCGTGATGGTCGTCTTCTTCCTGATCGAGTTCGCCTTCTTCCTCGGGCTGATCCTGTTCTTCGCGAAGTGCGTTTCCTATTACTTCTATGACAAGGCGGGTTTCATCCAGAAGTCGAAGACGCTTCTGACCTATGTGTTCATCGTCACCTTGGTGTTCTTCCTTGCGGGATTGGCTATGGTCATCTACCAGACGATCAACGGGAATCCGGCGGAGACGATCGCCTATATACCAATGCTTCTCGCGACCCTCGACTTCTTCGTCTTCTCCATCTTCCTCGGGAAGTTCCACGCCTTGAACCATTCCGTGCTGGAGGAGAGTAAACTTCGCTTCCCGCGCATCGAGTCGCTCTTCTACGTCATCCTGATGACCGCGA
>Ga0154580_118_pt1 | contig 27123 bp, 23 predicted proteins | sample RifGroF2_FD_116009 | JGI IMG/M metagenome (GOLD analysis project Ga0154580, IMG submission 116009) | Tenericutes bacterium GWF2_57_13
ACTCGATTATATCAAAAATGGAACCGTCTGAAACCGACATTTTTCTCCGCCGTTTTCCTACGTTTCCATCGTACCATTTACACTACGATCATTATGTTGCTATTTCAAACGGATAGTGTTTCCAGTAATTGGGTTTCATTTGACAATATTTACTCAGCAACCTTAATTATATATTTGATATCCATAATTATTATTGGAACTGTGTTGAGGATATATTTTCTATTAGTAGATGCCAGGTGGGAAAAATAGAAACAATAGATTGGCCTGGTTTTTGAACAGTATGTTGTGGTTGTCATACGCAAATTGCGACATTACTCCAGTGATCAGTACCTGTCCGAGCGGAAATATATACACCATTTTGGATTGGTACAGAAATCAAAGATTTAGTCTGCTCTACCGTATATATTGTTGGAAGATGACTCATCCACGCCAAGCCACAACTCGATAACCACGAAAAATGCGGGGTCAGTTCAAGCGACCCCGCATTTGATTTTCGCCATTCTATTTGCTTATCTAGGCATAGATTAAGTTCAAGTTGTGAATGAGGGCCGTTACAAGCGGCAAAAACGGATTCTTCATTGCCGCGAAGATTCAACTCAATTCGGAATCGAACGAAAGCATCAAAGATGTCGCTTGCCGCGGCGGGCGGATTCGACGAGGTCGGTATTTGGATCGATGAAGATTGTTTTCTCATTGGCGATGGTGACGAACGATCCCGCCAAGCCGGGAATCTTCTTGACGTGCTTGGCGATGGTGTAGTCGACCGGGACGCTCGACGAGTTGCGCGCCTGCGAATGGAAGGCGGCGAGATTGGCCGCGCAGCGGATCGTCGCTTCCGAGAGCGGACCGGGGGAATGGACGAGGACGTGGCTGCCCGGAATGCCTCGCGTATGGAACCACCATTCCGTCGGTTTCGCCAGCTTGTTGGTGATGTAGTCGTTCTGCAGGTTGTTCTTCCCAACGACGATCTCGACGCCGTCGGAGGATGCGAAGACCTCGAATGTCGGGGCTTGTTTCTTGACTTTGGATGGTTTCTCGCGGAGATAGCCGTTCTCCTTCAGTTCTTCGGTGATCTCCAGCAGGTCGTTGAGCGATGCGGTGTCGAGTTGGGTCGAAAGCAGATCGAAATACTCGATTTCCCGTTCGGTGAGGATGAGTTGGCCTTCGATGTGGGCGACCGCCTGTTTCGCTTTCTTGTAGCGTTTGAAATAAGCTTCGGCGTTCTCCATCGGCGAAAGCAGGCGGTCGAGTTTGATGACGAGTTTTCCGCCGTCGACGTAGGATTCGGCCAACAGGACGTCGTCGCCTTTCTTCAGTTCGGGAAGATGCTGGATGATCAGGTCGGCGGCGATGCGATGGCGTGAAGCATCGCGCGCCGAGACCAGTTCGGTGGCCAGTTTATCCATTTTAGAACGCGCGCGATCGTATTCGCGACGCACGAGCTGAACCATGCTTTTGGAAATCTGATTCGTCCGGTCGAGTCTTCCGGACTCTAGAAAATAATCGTCAAGGAGAGCGGAAAGGCTCTTAAAATGGCGCTTTTCAGTCACATCGAACACATCGAACCAATAGTATTTCCGCTTCTCTCCGATGATCGCCGCGACGGGATCGACAGGGGTAGAGAGGAATTTCCGGTAGACGTCGATGAGCGGCGTCGGGCGGTTGAAGGCACGCTCGAGTAGATGGTTCGCCGACAGCGGGGAAAACCCGCGGATCGCCGCGACGACGGCACTCGGGTCGAGATCGGATCGGGTATCGAAGAAGGCCGCGACGGCTGAAAAATCGGTCGGATGGATCTTTCCGTCTTCGGGCAACATATACGGGAATCCCTTCAGGAAGGTGCGATCGCGCTCTTCGAACGGACTCACGCGCTTGTAACAATCGATGATCGTTCCCTCGGCATCGGTGAGGATGAGGTTGGCATGCTTGCCCATCACCTCGACGATCAGATAGACCCGGACCCGTTCGCCGAAGTCGTTGTTGTTTTCGATCGTGAAGCGGATCACGCGGTCGGCGTTCACGCATTCGACGGCGCGGATCGTGCCGCTCTCAAGGTGTTTGCGGAGGAGCATGCAAAAGCCCGACGGGGTCCCCGGGCGGTCGTATTCAAAACCGGTGAGATGGACGCGCGCCGACTGCGGGGAAAGCGAAATGTAGAGGCTCAGGTTCTTCGCTTGGGCCCGGACCATGAACAAAAAATCGGCGCGCGACAGTTGATAGATTTTATTGACCCGGCCGTCCGCGAGTTCGCTTGCGAGTTCGCGGGCCAGGGCGTCGATGAAGCGTCCGTCCATGCTCATGGGGTATCACCGCACCCATTATATCATACTTGCGGGCAGAAAATAATTTTACATCCGACCCGAAATGTGGTATCATAAATGATAAGCCGATCTACAAGGGACGGCATCGACGGGGGGTTGCGCCGATGAAACTGAACGAACGAGGATTGCTTGTCGTCATCAGCGGTCCGTCCGGTGTCGGGAAAGGCACGATCCGCAAGGCGCTCTTCGCCATGCCGGACAACAATTTCTGCTACTCCGTTTCGATGACGACGCGCAAGCCGCGTCCCGGCGAACGGGAAGGCGTCGACTATTTCTTTGTGACGCGGGAAGAATTCCAAAAGGGCATCGCCGAAGGCCGTTTCCTCGAATGGGCCGAATTTGTCGGCGAGTATTACGGAACACCGCTCGAGTACATCGAGAAACAACTCGCTACCGGCAATGAGGTCATCATCGAAATCGAAGTCCAAGGCGCGCTCCAAGTCCGCGAGAAAATGCCGGACGCCGTCTTCGTCTTCATCGTTCCGCCGAGCCGCAAAGCGCTCGAGGATCGGTTGCAGAGCCGCGGCACGGAAGATCATGGCAAAATTCGGGAACGCCTCGAGAAGGCGAACCGCGAATACAATCTGGCCTACAAATACGACTACATCGTCGTCAACGACGAAGTATACAACGCCGCGGACCGCATCTATGCGATCATCCGCGCCGAACACGCAAAGACCGAACGGTCGATCACCAAATACAACAAACTCATGGAGGGTAACGAATAAATATGGCGGCACGAAACACGGACGGACTCAGATATCCTTCGATCGACGATCTTCTCGAAGTCATCGATTCGAAATACAAACTCGCCTACATCGCGGCGAGACGCGCCAAGATCATCAAGCAGGACGGCATCTCGTCGGTCGACAACCGGTGCGTCAAGCCGGTCGGCCAGGCGCTCGAGGAAATCCTCGCAGGCAAGGTCAAAGCGGAATTCTAAGAACGGCCTTCAGGCCGTTTTTTTTCAGTTTCGAGTGTCTCGGATTTGGCGGTATGATATAATGGGAAACAAGAATGGGAGATGTGGATGATGTCGGAAGGACTCGCAAGACTGCTCGAAACGCTTAGTATCGACGATCCGCTGCTCTGTGAGTACGGGGTGTTGGATGCGGTCGAAGTCGATCCCGTTTCCAACGCATGGCATTTCCATCTTCGCTTCACCAGACCGGTGCCGCTGTTGCGCTACCGGTATTTCGTGTCGAAACTGAAACTGCTCGGAGAAATCTATCCGAGCGTCAAGGCGGTTTCCTACGAAACGGCCATGGACAGTTATCAGGAAGAAGACATCATGGACTATTTCGACTTTGTCCTCGACGAGATGATCAACAGCGACCCATTGGTCACGCCGATCAAGGATTATCCCGCCGACATCCGTAACGGCGAACTCAAAATCAAAGTCCCGCTCGGCGCGAAGTCGGCGGTGATGTTTCGCAACGCGATCCAGACCGAACTCGCAAAGAACGGCTTTTCCGTGCAAGTCACGATCGAAGTCGACGAGGAGAAAAAACCGATCGTCGACGAAATCGTCAAGACCGAACAGGTCTTCGTCCGCAAGAGCGAAGCCGACGTCACCACCAGCCGCTTCACCTTCATTCCGCTTTATTCCGACAAGCCGATCGGCACCGAGTTCGTTAAAATAAGTTCGATTCCGGTCGATGAGATCGCCCTTGAAGAATACAAAAACAAGCACGGCCGCGCCAATTTCACGGTCCAGGGGATCATCGTTTCGATCGAAGTCCGTCCCGGACGCTCCGGCGGCGAAGCGAACATCATCATCAACGACGGATCCGACTCGCTGCTTGTGAAAAAGCGTCTGTCGAACGTCGAGGACAACGCCTTCGTCAATGATCTCAAGCCCGGATATGCCCTCGCCGTTTCGGGATTCGTGATGTATGACAAATATTACACCGAAACCGCCCTGACGGCGACCAACCTCGCCAAATCCTCGGACATCGTCCCGAAATCGGACCGCGCCGACCGGGCGGTCGACAAGCGCGTCGAACTCCACCTCCATACGAAGATGTCGGGACTCGACGGCGTCAACACGATGGAGGAGTATTTCGCCCGGGCGAAGGCCTGGGGTCACCGCGGCATCGCCGTCTCGGACCACGGCAGCGTCCAATCGTTCCCCGACCTCTATCATCTCGTCAAGGATTCGGGCATGAGGGCGCTCTACGGTCTTGAACTCGTCTTCGCCGACGACGAAGCGGTCCACATCACGCGCGGCAAGGCCGATACCCTCCTCGCCGATGCGACCTATGTCGTCTTCGACATCGAAACGACCGGGCTTTCGGTCGTCTATGACGCGCTCATCGAAATCGCCGGCGTCAAGTTGAAAAACGGCACCGTGATCGGCGAGTATGTGACGTTCGTCGATCCCGAACGGCCGATCAGCCAGTTCACGACCGACCTCACCGGCATCACCAACACCGACGTACGCGGAAAGCCGAAGGCCGACGAGGCCATCGCCGGCTTTCTTGCTTTCGCCGGCGATGCGATCCTGGTCGCCCACAACGCCGATTTCGACCTCGGCTTCGTCTACGCGAACCGGCGTCAAGCCGGGTTCGAGGATACTGACCGTCCGTCGATCGACACCCTGATGCTCGCGAAGGCGCTTTGGGGCGACCGCCAGCGGTATTCGCTCGACAGCCTCTGCAAGTTCCTGAAGGTCACCCTGAACGGACACCATCGCGCCATCAACGACGCGAAGGCGACTGCGGAAGTGTTTTTGCACATGTTGAAGGAATTGAAGAACAAGAGCCTGAACCGCTTCGGCGAAATCGAGCTCGCGATCGACCGGAATCTGCTCTACCGGTTTCCCTATCCCCACCATGTCAATCTGCTCGTGAAGAAGCAGGAAGGCCTGAAGAATCTGTACAAGATCCTGTCCGAAGCCTCCACGACCTATTACGACCGCGACGCCAAGATCACCAAGTCCTATCTGCAGAAGCACCGAGGCGGACTGCTCGTCGGTTCGGGCTGCCGCAACTCGCGGTTCTTTGAAACCGCGATGACCAAAACGAAGGACGAACTGAAGGAAGCGGCGCGGTTCTACGACTACCTCGAAGTCCAGGCGCCGTCGACGTTTTCCTACATGTCCCGCACCCTGACGAACTGGAATGACGTGATCCAGGACGTGATCAAGAAGATCGTCGACATCGGCCACGAACTGGCGATCCCGGTCGTCGCCACCGGCGACGTCCACCACCTCGATCCCGAAGACAAGTTGTTCCGCGAAGTCATGATCGCCACGCCGCTCGTCGGCGGCGGCGGCTTCCACCGGCTCAACGGCGAGACCGAGAAACCGAGCCAGCACTTCATGACGACCGAGGAGATGCTCGCGGAATTCCGCTTCCTCGGAATGGCGACCGCGCAGGAAATCGTCGTCTCGAACACCAACATGATCCTCGATTCGTGCGAGGACATCCAGATCTTCCCGAAGACCCTCTACGGTCCGAAGGACGACTTCCTCGCCGAACAAGGGGTCCCGTCGATCTCCGCCAAGGTGACCAAAATGGTCAACGAGCGGACCCGCAAGCAGTACGGCGACCCGCTCCCGGGCATCGTCAAGGCCCGCCTCGACAAGGAACTGACAAGCATCATCACCAACAAGTTTGCCACCCTTTACTACATCTCGCACCTGCTCGTCAAGAAATCGCTCGACGACGGCTACCTGGTGGGCAGCCGCGGATCGGTCGGTTCGAGTTTCGTCGCGACGATCATGGGAATCACCGAAGTCAACCCGCTGCCGCCCCACTATGTCTGCCCAAAATGCCAGTTTTCCGCCTTCAAGAAGACCGAAGAGGAGCGCGTCCTGCACGGCTCGAACGAATTTGAAACGAAGCACCAGCGCGTCCTCGACCACGTCGACGACGGCTGGGATCTGCCGGCGATGAAGTGCCCGGTGTGCGGTGCGGAGCTCGTCAAAGACGGTCATGACATTCCGTTTGAAACCTTCCTCGGCTTCAAGGGCGACAAGGTTCCGGACATCGACCTCAACTTCTCCGGGGACAACCAGGGGGAAATCCACAACTACATCCGCAAGCTGTTCGGCGAGAACTATGCGTTCCGCGCCGGTACGATCGGCACCTGCGCCGCGAAGACGGCGTACGCGATGGTGCGCGATTACTTCGAGAAGCAGAACGAGGAACGCGTTGCGAAGAACCTCCCGCCGCTGCGAATCCGCCGCGCCGAGATGGAACGCCTCGCCAAGGGCATCGAGGGCTCGAAAAAGACCTCGGGCCAGCACCCGGGCGGCATCGTCGTGGTCCCCAACGACCGCGAGATCTACGACATCACGCCGATCCAGTATCCCGGCGATTCCACCGACACGACCTGGAAGACGACCCATTTCGAATACCATTCGTTTGAAAACAACCTCTTCAAGCTCGACGTCCTCGGTCACGACGATCCGACGATGATCCGCTATCTGATGGACCTCGTGAAGAAGGATCCGCTGTCCTTCCCGTTCTCCGATCCGAAGGACATCCCGGTCGACGACCCGCAGGTCTACCGGCTCTTAAACGGCACCGACGTGATCGGCCTCCAACCGGAGGACATCGCCTCCGACGTCGCCAGCTTCGGAATCCCCGAATTCGGGACGAACTTCGTCCGCGGGATGCTCCGCGAATCGCGTCCGCAGAACTTCGCGCAGCTCGTCAAGATTTCCGGGTTGTCGCACGGCACGGACGTCTGGAGTTCGAACTCGCAGGATCTGTTGAACGGCCGCAGGAAGGAATTCGGCCGGATCGACTTCAAGGATCTGATCGGTTGTCGCGACGACATCATGATCGACCTCATCGGCTATGGCATGCAGCCGACGATGGCGTTTGAGATCATGGAGTTCGTCCGCAAGGGCAAAGCGCCGGCGAACCCCGACAAATGGGGCACCTACGCCGACCTGATGCGGCAGTCGAAGGTTCCGGACTGGTACATCTGGTCCTGTTCGAAGATCAAGTACATGTTCCCGAAAGCCCATGCGACCGCCTATGTCCTGATGGCGATGCGGATCGCCTGGTTCAAACTGTATCATCCGATCTATTTCTATTCCGCCTATTTTTCGAAGCGCGCCGCCATCTTCGACGTCGATGCCTTCATCAACGGCGAGTATGCGATCAAATCCCGCCTGCAGGCGATCAAGGACGACGCGAACGCGACGGACCGCGATCAGAACCTATCGGTCGTGCTCGAACTCGCGCTCGAGATGGTCAAGCGCGGGTTTCGCTTCGCGCCGATCGACATCCACTTGTCGGATGCGTCGAACTTCCAAATCGGACCGGACCAGAAATCGCTCATCATGCCGTTCATGGTCGTCGATTCGCTCGGGATGAACGTCGCCACGTCGATCATCGAAGCCCGCAAGGAAAAGCCGTTCGTCTCCAAACAAGACGTACGCAACCGCACGAAACTGTCCAAGACGCTCTTCGACCGATTCGAGGATCTCGGCGTCTTCAAGGACATGGTCGAAGACGTCCAGATGTCGCTCTTCGACTTCTAAACCACCCGAATACCATCATTTCATCACAGCTTCATGACATTTGCAGCGTATCATCAAACGTGACAAGAAAGGGGTTCTTAGCATGCGTTTCTTCCGTACCTCCAATCCGATTTACCGCTCCGCGTTCCGCACCGAAGCTTCCGCCCAGCCCGTCACCTACACCAGCGTCGCCGGCAAAACCGTCCTGCTCGTCGTGATCACCGCGATCACCGGGACGCTCGGCGTCGTCTACATTCAATTCCTGCCTTCCTGGACGATCTTCGCCGCGGTCGGGATCGCGTTCGTCAGTTCGCTCCTCGGGCTGTTTATCCCGAAAGCCGCGGCGTTCTTTTCGATTCTGTACGCCGCGACCGAAGGAATCGTGCTCGGGTTGATTTCATTCATGTTCGAGGCAAGCTACCAAGGCATCGTCCTGACGGCCGTCTCGACGACCGTGATCGTGTTGCTCGTGATGATGATCCTGTTCTCAATGAACATCGTCAAGGTCGGTCAGGGCTTCACCTCGTTCCTCGTCGTCGCGATGATCACGATGATCGTGATGTCGATCGTCCTCGTCTTCACCGCCTCGCCCTCGCTCTACTATCTCGTCTGCATCCTTTCGGCGATCCTGGCGACGCTCTACCTGTTCCTCGACTTTTCGAACATCCAGCGCTGCGTCGAGCAGGGGCTCGACCATCGCGTCGGCTGGACGCTCGCCCTCGGCTTGATGGTGTCGCTCGTTTGGCTGTACATCGAAATCCTCCGGCTGCTCGCGATATTTGCCGGCCGTCGCCGATAAAAGCATTGTAATTCCGATTGAAACTGCTATAATATAGATAATACATAAAGCGTAGAGAAAGAACCAGTAACCGGGGACATGACGACCCGACAAGAGAGGAACGCCGCGGCTGAAAGCGTTCCGGATCATCACCGGTGAATTCATCTTTCGAGCGGGACCAATCGTCCCCGTCCATCGGCGTTAACGATGCCAAGTGCCGGCTTGCCGGAACAAAGGTGGTACCACGGTTGTCTAAATCGTCCTTTACGGGACGATTTTTTGTTTTTTGAGGAGGTTTTCCGATGGATATTCAAATGCAACTTGCGGCGCTGCGCGCCGAAGCCGAAACGGCCCTGGATGGTGTCGCAAGCGCGATCGAACTCGCCGACCTGAAAGCGAAATACCTGGGCAAGAAGGGTCCGTTCGCCGAATTCATGACGCAGATGAAGGTTCTTCCGAACGAGGAAAAGCCGCGTTTCGGCGCGCTCGTCAACGAATCGAAGAACGCCGTGAACGCCTTGTTCGAAGCGCGCCGGGAAGCCATCGAAGCGGCCGAAGTCGCCGCCAAACTGGCCGGCGAAGCCGTCGACGTGACGCTCCCGGGACGCACGATCCGAAGTGGCGCGCGCCATCTTTTGACGCGGACCGTCGACGAGATCGAAGACCTCTTCATCGGCATGGGATACACCGTCAAGGAAGGCCCCGAGATCGAACAGGACCTCTACAATTTCGAGATGCTCAATCTGCCGAAAGCCCATCCGGCGCGCGACATGCAGGACTCTTTCTACATCAGCGAGGAACTGCTCCTCCGGACGCACACCTCGCCGGTCCAGGTCCGCACCCTGCTCGAGGCCGGCGGCAACAAGCCGGTCAAGATCATCTGCCCCGGCAAGGTCTACCGCCGCGACGACGACGACATGACGCACAGCCATCAGTTCCTGCAGATCGAGGCGCTCGTCGTCGACAAGGACGTCACGCTCGCAGACCTCAAGGGCACCTTGCTCGTCCTCGCCCGCAAGATGTTCGGCGAGGATCGGCAGATCCGCCTGCGCCCGTCGTTCTTCCCATTCACCGAACCGTCGGTGGAAGTCGACGTCACCTGCCACAAGTGCAACGGCAAGGGTTGCCCGATGTGCAAGGGCACCGGCTGGATCGAGATCCTCGGCGCCGGCATGGTCAACAACGCCGTCCTCGAGGCGACCGGATACGACGCCAAGGTCTATCAGGGCTTCGCGCTCGGGATGGGCGTCGAGCGCATCGCGATCCTCAAGCACGGGATCGACGACATCCGCCATTTCTATACGAACGACCTGCGCTTCAACCGGCAGTTCCGGTAAAGGAGGAATCGACATGCGCGTATCGCTGCACTGGCTTCGGGAACTCGTCGACGTCGACCTCGACGGCCCCGGTCTCGTCAAGCGTTTCAATCTCATGAGCGCCGAAATCGAGAGCCATGAGAAGATGTCGACCGCCACGAAACTGACCATCGGTCACGTCCTCACCTGCATCCCCCACCCCGATTCCGACCATCTCCACGTGACGACCGTCGACATCGGCGCACAAACCCTGCAAATCGTCTGCGGCGCGCCGAACGTCGCCGCCGGGCAGAAGGTCGTCGTCGCCCTCGAAGGCGCCGTCCTCCCGGGCGATTTCAAGATCAAGAATTCGCAAATCCGCGGCGTCGCCTCCAATGGCATGATCTGTTCGCTCGACGAACTGGGAATCGACCACAAATATCATCAGGAGGACGGCATCCACGTCCTTCCGGATTACGCCGTTCCCGGCGCCGATCCGCTCAAGTTGCTATGTTTCGACGACGAAATCATCGAGCTTGACCTCACGCCCAATCGCGGCGACCTGCTTTCGATGATGGGCGTCGCCCACGACGTGGCCGCGATGCTCGACGGGAAAACGACGTTTTCCTCCCCGCAGGTCGACGAAGCGGCCGAAGCCAATCCGGTCCGCGTAGCTTCGCAATCCGAGGACTGCAAGTCCTATTATGCACGCGTCATCCAAGGCGTGAAAATCGCCGAAAGCCCGATCTGGATGAAGGCCCGTCTGATCGCTGCCGGAATCCGACCGATCAACAACGTCGTCGACATCACGAACTATGTGATGATCGAAACCGGCCAGCCGCTGCACGCCTTTGACGCGGACCTGGTCAAAACCGACCGGATCGTCGTCCGCGCCGCCGGCGCCGACGCCGGCTTCACGACGCTCGACGGAAAGGAACGCGCCTTGCTTCCGGAGGATCTCGTGATCACCGACGGCATCCGACCGATCGCCCTTGCGGGCGTGATGGGCGGCCGCGACACCGAAGTCGGACCCGACACCAAAAACATCCTGCTCGAATCCGCCGTGTTCGACGGCATCCGGATCCGCAAGACCTCAAAACGCCTCGATCTGCGCAGCGAGGCCTCGATCCGCTTCGAACGCGGACTGGATCCCGCCCGCACGAAACTCGCCTGCGACCGCGCCGCGGAACTGTTCGCGAAACTTGCCGGAGGACGTGCGCTGCGCGGCGTTTCGGTCTACGAATCGCAGAACCTCGCGCCCCTTTCGGTCAAGCTTCCGATCGCCAAGATCGCGTCCGTGACCGGGCGCGCTTACGAAGCCGCGGAACTCGCCGACGTCTGGAACCGCCTTGATTTCGCCTACGACTTTGCGGACGGCGTGTTCACGGTCCATGTCCCGACCCGCCGCCCGGACATCAAGACCTATCAGGACCTGATCGAAGAAGCCGTGCGCATCAGCGGGTATCAGCTGATCCCGACGACGCTCCATGCGGCCGCCTTCAACGGATATCTCACCGACGTCCAGAAATCGCGTCGTTTGATCCGCGCTACGCTCGTCGGCCTCGGGCTCGATGAAGTCGTCACCTATTCGCTCGTTCCGCCGGGTATCGCGACCGCCTTCGATCTCGGCGATCGTCCCGCCGTCCGCCTGCTCCATCCGATGACGGAGGAACGCAGCGTGCTGCGGCATTCGCTCGTCCCGTCGATCCTCGACGTGCTTGAATACAATCTGAAGCGCAAGGCCGAGAATGTCCGTCTGTTTGAAATCGGCAACGGCTACAGCCTCTCCGGCGAAACCGAACTCGTTTCCGGCGTCCTTTCGGGAAACTGCCAGGAATCGGCATGGCAGGGCAAAGCCGATCCATTCGACTTCTTCGCCGCCAAGGGCATCCTCGAAGCTCTCTTCGCCGCTCTGTCGGTGAAAAACGTCCGCTACGTCAAACCGGCGCAGACCGTGGCCATGCTGCATCCGGGCGTCGTCGCCGAACTGTTCGTCGGCGCGCGCCGGATCGGCATCCTCGGAAAACTCCACCCGAACGTCGCCGCCGCCCGCGACCTGCCGGACGTCTTCGTGTTCGAATTGACGTTCGCCGCGCTTTTGGCCGCCGCTTCGCCCGATCTGATCATGCGCGAAATCGCCCGCTTCCCGGCCGTCCGCCGCGACATCGCAGTCGTCGTCGACCGCGCCGTCGAAGCCCAGGACATCGTCGCATCGCTCATCAAGGCGGGCAAGCCGACGCTCGTGGATGCGGCCGTGTTCGATCTTTATGAAGGCGAAGGCGTCGCATCCGGAAAGAAATCGATCGCCCTTGCGCTCACCTTCCAGGATTTCGCCAAGACGCTCGAAACCGCCGAAATCGACGCGCTCGTCGCCCGTCTGCTCAAGGCGCTCGGCCGTGAAACCGGCGCTGCGCTGCGTTCCTGAATCCTTCGATCGGCCATCCATCCCGGGACGGCCGATTTTTCGCTTCTGCTTTTTTTCAAGCCATCCGAATCTATGTTATAATGAATCAAAGATTCAACTTCAGGAGCGTAGACATGGATAAAATCATCGAAGTGCGCGGACTGTCCAAAAGTTACGGAACGGTCCAAGCGGTCAAGAACATCGACTTCTACGTCGAAACCGGCAAACTGTTCGCCTTTCTCGGACCGAACGGGGCCGGCAAGACGACCACCATCAACATCATCTGCACGCTGCTCGATCAAGACAAAGGCGACGTCGTCCTCGACGGATGCGCGCTCGGCCGCGACAATCAGAAGATCCGCGATCGGATCGGCATCGTTTTCCAGGAATCGGTTCTCGACCCGCTGCTCACGGTGAAAGAGAACCTGCTCACGCGCGGCAGCATCTACGGCCTTTCCGCGAAGGTCGTCGAAGCGAACGCCGCGAAGGCGATGAAAGTGACGATGATCGAAGATCTCGCCCTTCGCCGCTACGGCACGCTTTCGGGCGGACAGCGCCGGCGCACCGACATCGCCCGGGCGTTGATTCATCGCCCGAAAATCCTGTTTCTCGACGAACCGACGACCGGCCTCGACCCGCAGACGCGCAAAAGCGTCTGGAACATGATCGAGGAACTGCGCCGCGAGGAAGGCATGACCATCTTTCTGACGACCCATTATATGGAAGAAGCGGAAAAGGCGGATTATGTGATCGTGATCGACGACGGGGAGATCGCCGCCAGGGGCACGCCCGCCGAACTCAAGGACAAATATTCCACGGACGCCCTCGAAATCAAGCCGATCGACCGATCAAAGGCCCTCAATACCCTCAAGGATGCCGGCATCGCCTGTTCCGAGCAAGCCGATTTGATTCTCGTCACGCTTTCCTCGACCGTCGATGCGCTTCCGATTCTTGCGCTCCTGGAGGGCAACATCGCCAGTTTCCAGGTGTTGAACGGGACGATGGATGACGCCTTCATCGGCATCACCGGAAAGGAGATCCGCGCATGATCCTCTCCTTGTTGAAACGCAATCTGCGCGTTTATTTCCGCGACCGCGCCACCGTCTTCTTCTCGATGCTCGGGGTCATCATCATCATCGGACTCTATCTCATGTTCCTCGGCGTATCTATCGCTGGATTTGGAGCGGCAGCTGGCGAAAACGCCCGATTCATGATGGACTCCTGGATCATGGGCGGCGTCATCGCCGCCGCCTCGATCACGACGGCGATGGGCGCGTTCGGCACGATGGTGGATGACACCCAGAAGAAGATCATCCGCGATTTCGAGGCCTCCCCGGTCCGCCGCTGGCAACTCGTCCTCGCTTACGTTCTTTCGTCGATCATCATCGGCATCATCATGACGGTCTTCACGTTTTTGCTCGCCGAGGTCTATATCCTGATCAATGGCGGGGCGCTCGTCTCGCTATGGTCATTGATCAAATTGCTCGGACTGGTCATCCTTTCGGTATCGGCTTCAAGCGCCTTGGTCTTTTTCGTCACCACGTTCCTTAAAACCGCCAACGCCTTTTCCACTGTCTCGACAATCCTCGGGACGATCGTCGGGTTTCTAACGGGCGCCTATATTCCAATCGGGCTTTTGCCGGATCCGGTTCAAGCCGTGATCCGCATCTTTCCGGTCTCGCATTCAGCCGTGTTATTCCGCAAGATCATGATCGCTGAAGCCGTCGATCTCGACTTGATTGGAGCTGGTGTTCGGACCGATCTTGGCATCGATTTCGCCTACGGTACGACGATCATGCCGGTATGGGGCCACATCCTGATTCTCCTCGCGACCGCCGTCGTCTTCTTCGGCCTCTCGGTCGTCGTGATCGCCAACCGCAAGCACAAAAAATGATGTTTCATCCCGGAAAGGAATCCCTTCATGCATGATATCTACGGTTTCACCGTCGAAGCCCTCGCCGACCGTCTGGTCGGGGCCGGCTTCAAGAAGTTCAACGCCACTCAGGTCTTCGAGTGGATCTATCAGAAAAAAGTCGCGGCCTTTTCCGACATGACGAACCTTTCCAAGGACCTGCGCGCCCATCTCGAATCGGCGTATGCGATGACGCCGCTCGCCGTCAAGCGGGAACAGATCGCCTCCGACGGAACCCGCAAATTCCTGTTTGTTTTGGACGACTGTCTGGCCGTCGAAACGGTTCTGATGGTACAGGATTACGGCATGAGCGTGTGCGTCTCGAGCCAGGTCGGCTGCAGCATGGGCTGTTCCTTCTGCGCCAGCGGACTCTTGGCGAAGATCCGCGACCTCACCGCCGGTGAACTGGTTGCGCAGATCGTCATGATCGAACGCCTCGCCGGCATCAGCGTCACCCACGTCGTCGTGATGGGAACCGGCGAACCGTTCGACAATTACGACAACGTCATCGAATTCATCAAGATCGTCAACCATCCGAAGGGTCTTGCGATCGGTCAGCGCCACATCACCGTCTCGACCTGCGGGATCGTGCCGCGGATTCTGCAGTACGCCGACGAGCCGATCCGCAGCAATCTTGCGATCAGCCTCCATGCTTCCAACGACGAACTGCGTTCGCGCATCATGAAAATCAACCGCGCCTATCCGATGAAGGACGTGATCGAGGCCTGCCGGGTCTACTTCGAGAAAACCGGGCGTCGCGTCACCTTCGAATACATCCTGCTCTCCGGCGTGAACGACGCCGTCGAACAGGCCGACGAGCTTTCCGATCGGATCCGCGGTCTGAACGCCTACGTGAACCTGATTCCCTACAACCACGTCAAGGAATTCCACTATGCGCGGACCGACATGGAACGCGCGATGAAATTCTACGATCGACTTGTCAAACGCGGGATCAACGCAGTCCTACGGAAAGAGCAGGGCGGGGACATCGACGCCGCCTGCGGACAGCTCCGGATGAAGGCGGACCAGTGCGAAAGATGAAGATTATTGTGTTTGACGGAACGGACGAATGATGATAGACTATATAATAGTTTATGGAAAAAAGGATGAATGACATGGAAAAACCAATCAAAAAAATCGCGTTGCTTACCGGCGGCGGGGACTGTTCGGGTCTCAATGCCGTCATTCGCTCGGTCGTCCGTACGGCGATCCTCAAATACGGCTATGAAGTCATCGGCTTCATCGGCGGCTATTACGGCCTTTACAACGACCAATACATCGAGATGAGTCTGAAAACCGTCTCCGGCATCTATCATCAGGGCGGGACGATCCTGAAGAACTCCAACAAGGACAATCTCTTCGCCTACAAGGTGAAGGACGAGACCGGCAAGTTCGTGCGCAAGGACGTTTCCGATATCGCGATCGCGAATCTGAAGAAACATGAAGTGGACGCCCTCGTCATCATCGGCGGCGACGGTACCCTCACTTCCGCCCGCGACTTCGGCCGCAAGGGCGTGAACGTCGTCGGCATTCCGAAGACGATCGACAACGACGTGCCCGCCACCGACATCACGTTCGGCTATCGGACCGCGCTTGACCACATCACCGACGCGCTCGACGCGCTTCACACGACGGCCTTCTCCCACGACCGCGTGATGCTGCTCGAAGTCATGGGCCGCAACGCCGGCTGGCTCGCCCTCGAGGGCGGCATCTCCGGATCCGCCGACGTCATCCTCATCCCGGAAATCCCGTACGACATCAAGAAGGTCGCCGCGAAAGTCATCGAACGCTACGACCGCGGCTCGAAATTCTCGATCATCTGCATTTCCGAAGGCGCCCGTCCGATCGACGGCGACGTCACCGTGAAGAAGATCGTCGAGGATTCCCCCGACGAGATCCGTTTCGGCGGCGCCGGCGAACAGCTCGCCGTCCTGCTCGAGAAATTCGTCTCCCCGATCACCGGCCAGGAAGTCCGCTCGACGAACCTCGGTTATATCCAGCGCGGCGGCGTCACCAACGCCTTCGACCGCGTCCTCTCGACCCGCTATGGTTCGTTCGCCGTCGACATGGTGGCCAACGGCGACTACGGCAAGATGGTCGCGGTCAAAAACAACAAGATGGTTCCGGTCGACATCGTCGACGTCGTCGGCTCCGGCATGATGGGCGAAACCTCCCACGGCGGCGCCAAAGTCGTCAACCCGCGCGGCGACCTCGTCACCGCGGCCAAGTGCATCGGCATCAGTTTCGGCGACTGACGGTTTTCCGCACTTCGCTGGAAATCCGCCAAGAAGCATGCTACAATCGAAACAGACAGAATCAACCATAGGAGGATCACCATGGAACTCAAGGGCAGCAAAACCGAAGAAAACCTGAAGGCGGCATTCGCCGGCGAATCACAAGCCAGAAACAAATACACGTTTTACGCTTCCGTCGCCAAAAAAGAAGGATATAATCAGATTGGCGATTTCTTCCTCGAAACCTCCGAAAACGAAAAAGCGCACGCGAAGATCTGGTTCAAGTTGCTCCATGGCGGCGACGTCCCGACGACCGAAGTGAATCTCGTCGACGGCGCCGCGGGCGAACACTACGAATGGACCGAAATGTACAAGGAATTCGCGGAAGTCGCCCGCGCCGAAGGCTTCACGAAAATCGCCTTCTTGTTCGAAGGCGTCGCCAAGATCGAAAAGGAACACGAGGAACGGTATCTCGCCCTCCTGAAGAACGTGAAGGAAAGCCGCGTCTTCGCGTCCGAGACCTCCGAAATCTGGATTTGCCAGGAATGCGGCCACATCCACGTCGGCAAGAAAGCCCCCGAGAAGTGCCCGGTCTGCGACCATCCCAAGGCCTATTTCAGCCGCCGCGTCAAAGGATACTGACACGACACGCTGAAGGAGAAGACGCAAGTCTTCTTTTTTTTGCCTTTTTGGGGTATAATGACTTTATGCTTTGATGGGAGGAATCCGTTTGAAAGAGGGCAAAATCATCCGCCTCACGGGCGGGCTGTACACGGTCGTCGACGCAAAGGGAACCTGTGTCGATCTCAGAGCCGCCGGCCTGTTCCGCCATCATAACGAATCGCCGAAGGTCGGCGACGACGTCACCCTCGACGACGATCTGATCCGGACGATCAAACCCCGTCGCAACGACCTGGTCCGGCCGGCCATCGCCAATGTCGACCAGGCTTTGCTCGTGAATGCCTGCAAGGAGCCCGAGTTCTCGTTTCTGCTCCTCGACCAGTTCCTGCTTCTGATCCTCTCCGCTTCCGTCAAGCCGGTCATCGTGATCTCGAAGATCGACCTTTTGACCGCAGCCGAATTGGCGGAGCTGAAGCGGAAGCTTTCCTACTATGAACCGTTCTTTCCGGTCGTCTACGTCGATTCGCTCGCGGCTTTCGGCGCCGAAACGATGCGGCCGTACCTGAAGGGCAAGACCAGCGTCCTCGCCGGTCAGACCGGCGCCGGCAAGTCGAGCCTCTTGAACGCCGTGGATCCGACCCAGCACCGCGCCACCGACGCCATCTCGCGGGCGCTCGGACGCGGCAAGCACACCACCCGCACCGTCGAACTGATTCCGTTCGGCGACGGCTGGATCGCCGACACGCCCGGATTCTCGAGCCTCGAATTCGCGGGAATCGAGCTTGCGACGATCCAGGACCTCTACCCCGATTTCACGGCGATCGCCAACAACTGCCGCTTCAACGGCTGCACGCATGTGCACGAGCCGGACTGCGCCGTCAAGGCCGCGGTCGCGGCCGGGACGATCCTGCCCGAGCGCCATTACAACTACCTGAGGATCCGCGAAGAAATCAAGAGTCTGAAAATCCGCTATTGAGGTGAACGCCATGATCGTCGCTCCGTCCTTCCTCACCGCCGACATGCATCGACTCGAAGCCGAAATCGCCTCCGTTCGGAGTGCCGAATGGCTTCATTTCGACGTGATGGACGGTCAATTCGTCCCCGCCGTCACCTATGATCAACGCCTCGTCGAAACCGTTCGCGGATATAGCGACCGCTATTTCGACTGCCATCTCATGACGGAAAAGCCCGAAGCTTCCTTCGCCGTTTACGCCGGCGCCGGCGCCGATGCCATCACCTTCCATCTCGAAGCGTCCCAGGATCCCGCCGCCGGGATCGCCCTTCTTCATGCGCTCGGCCTCAAGGCCGGCCTGGCGATCAAACCCGCGACGCCGGTCGAACGGCTCGCGCCGTTTCTCGCCGATGTCTATCTCGTGCTCGTGATGTCGGTCGAACCCGGCAAGGGCGGGCAGAAGTTCATGGTCGAAGCGCTTGACCGGATCGCCTGGCTCGTTTCGTTCCGGGCCGAACGGGGGCTTGGATACCTGATCGAGGTCGACGGCGGAATCAACGGCACGACCGCCCCGCTGGTCCGTCGCGCCGGGGCCGACGTCGTGGTCGCCGGTTCCTTCATTTTCAATCGCAACGATCGCGAAGCGGCGATCGCGGAGCTCGTCCATGGCCGTCCGGATTAAGGTGTTCGCCGGTCCCAACGACTATGACGCCCGCCTGTTGTATCAGGAAGAAGAAGGCGAGCTTCTCGTCGGGGTCGACTCCGGACTCGATCGCATGCTGGAAGCAAGACTGCCGATCGACATCGCCGTCGGCGATTTCGATTCGATCGACCCCGCCCATGTGGACGCGGTCAAAAAAAGCGCCGGCATCGTCCTTGAATTGCCCGCCGAGAAGAATGTGACCGATTTGGCGTTCGCGCTCGACTACCTCTACAACCACCATGCCTACGATTCGATCGTCATCTACGGCGGCATCGGCGGACGCGTCGACCATCTCGTCGCGAACATCAATCTGATGAAGAAGTACGACCTCGTGTTCGAAGACGGGACGAACCGGATGTTCACGCTCCGGAAGGGAACCCACACGATCGACAACCGCAAGCGCTATATCTCGTTCTTTGCGGTCGAAGACTGTTTTGACCTCTCGATCCGCGGGTTTCGCTACGATCTCGACCATTACTACCTCGGAACGGACGACTCGCTCTGCGTATCCAACGAGGGGTCGGGCATCGTGACGTTTTCGAAAGGGCGCCTGCTCGTGATCGAAGCCGACGATCCGACCGGCCTCAAACCGTGAAATTCACGGAAAAATCACGCACTCTACACACCGCTCTCGGGCGGTGCGTGTTATAATGGACGCAACACAAAATTGAGGTGTCGACTATGAAAAAACTGCTTGCCCTGACCGCCGTCCTGTTATTGACGGCAACCGTCGCCGGGTGCTCGTTCACCTTCACGACCACATCCGCGACGACGACCGCCGCCACGACCACCGCGACCCCCGCGACCACGACGGAAGTGTCGATCGACATGGACCTGATCCGGTCGGAAATCTATAATCGCATCTATGCGGAACTGTATGACGACCTCTACGCGGAAGTCGCCGCCGATCTGTCCCAGGCGCGTTTCGACGAAATCTACGCCCAGGTGATGGACGAAGTGCTCGACAAGGTGATTTCCGGGGAAATCACGGTGACGCCGCTCTCGATCATCGAAATGATCTACGCGGTCGCCGCGGGCGAGGCCGAAGCCGTCGTCGGGATCACGGCCTACGGCGCCGGCGGAAACACCGTCTCGACCGGTTCGGGCGTCCTCTATAAACACGTCGGCGACCGCTATTACGTCGTCACGAACAATCACGTCATCGAGGAGGCCGCCAGTCTCAAGGTCCGCACTCCGGACGGCGAGGAATACACCGCGATCCTCCGCGGCGTCGACGAAACGGTCGACGTGGCAGTCATCTACTTCAACACGAGCGAACTTTACGAAACCGCGGCCTTCGGCGACTCGGAAGCCGTCACCAAGGGAACGATCGTGCTCGCCGTCGGCAATCCGAGCGGATTCGACTACTACGGATCGATGACGATGGGCGTCGTCTCCGGCATCGACCGCTACTTCGACATCGACAACGACGCCGTCAAGGATATGTTCGTCAACTACATCCAGCACGACGCCTCGATCAACGCCGGCAACTCCGGCGGCGCGCTCTTCAACCTGAACGGCGAGATCATCGGAATCAACGTGATCAAGATCGCCGCCACCGAGATCGAGGGGATGGGCTTCGCGATTCCGTCGAATCTCGTCGCAGCGATCTGCGCCGACATCGAGGAATTCGGCATTTCGAAAGTGAAACCGGTCCTCGGCATCACCTTCGTCGACATCTTCGACAACCCGGACTACTTCGATTATTACAACATCACCCTGCCCGAAACGATCACCAACGGGTTCTACATCCTCTCGGTCGTCGAGAACTCCTCCTTCGACGGCTATGTCCAGGCAGGCGACATCGTCACCCAGATCGGCGTCATCGACATCGTCGACACCGATGGGTTCGTCCAGGAATTCTCGCAGTATCACGTCGGCGACATCATCTCCGTCACGGTCTACCGCAACGGCGAATACCTCACCTTCGACAACGTTGAATTGAAAGCCAAACCCTAAGGAGCGACGGCCGTGAAGAAAATCGTACTGATCCTCAGCATCCTCGTTCTGTCCCTCTTCGCCGGCTTCGCGTCCGGCGCGCTTTCGGGCGAAGAAACCACGACCGAAGCGGTCACTACCACCACCGCCGTCGTGACGACTTCCGGCGGCGAAATCCGCACCTATGTCTACGCCGACCTCGACGATCTGATCGAACAGATTTATCAGGATGTCTACGACGAAATCTATCAAGAGATCTACGATGAAGTGTCCGCCGCGATCGGCGCGCAGTTCTACGAGGAAATCTACGCCAAGGTCCTCGCCGATCTCGACGACGTGATCGCGTCCGGGTCGATTGCGGTCGTCGTGAACGAACTGCAGGAACGCATCGACGCGGTCGCCATCATCGCCGACGCATCGGTCGTCGGCGTCTCCACCTATCTCGGCAACTCCGGCGTCGCGCTCGGCACCGGCGTCATCTACCGCTACGATGCGGCGGCCGACGAATATTATCTGATCACCAACGATCATGTCGTCGATGAGGGCGACAACTACCGCATCGTCTTCAGCGACGGTACGTACGTGACGGGCAGTCTGCTCGGCTCCGACGCCGCGATCGACATCGCGATCCTCAAGTTCTCGGGGCTTGACCTGCTTCAGGAATTCGCCGTCGCGCCGCTCGGCGTCTCCGCCGACGTCATTCCCGGGGCGATCGTGCTCGCCAGCGGGCATCCGCGCGGGTATGATTTCTATGGTTCGCTGACGATGGGCGTCATCGCCGGGATCAACCGCGATGTCGGCGGCGATGGGGTCGTCCTCTACCTTCAGCACGACGCCTCGATCAACTCCGGCAACTCCGGCGGACCGCTCTTCAACCTCGCCGGCGAAGTGATCGGCATCAACGTCTCGAAATTCGCGTCGACCGACATCGAAGGAATGGGTTTCGCGATCCCGATCGACACCGTGAAGACCGTCATCGCGACCTACGACATCGGCTACTAAAAAACGAAAAAAAGCGCCGTTTCAGGCGCTTTTTGTCATTTTACGGCGAAGAAAAAACGCCTCCTGGGAGGCGTCGATTCTCTTGTGGTTAAGCTCTCGTGACTTTTCCGCTCTTCAATGCGCGGGCAGAAACGTAGACGCGTTTGACGTTGCCATTTTCGTCGACGATCCGCACCTTCTGAAGATTGGCTTTCCAATGTTTGCGGGTCGCAATCATCGAGTGGGAACGTTTATTTCCCGACATGAAGCTTTTTCCGGTAATCGCACAAACTCTCGGCATGGGTATCACTCCGTTTCTACTTGATTTCAGCAAGTTATATTTTATCATAATATGAGGAGAATGCAAGCAAAATCGACGTTTATCGACGAAACGTCCGCACGAAGGCTTTGAAACACAAAGTAATTGCAATTTGAGCAATCCTATGATATTATGTTTCTGCGTTTTTCGCCATTATTTCCGCGCACGCAAGAGGCGCGGTTTACGGATAGATATCAAAATACCACACGGAGGATTCCAAATGGACACATTTTTGATCGACGGCCGCTTGTTCAAGAGCATGGTGACCAACGGCGCGATCCAGCTACGCAACAATATCGACCGCATCAACGAACTGAACGTCTTTCCGGTTCCGGACGGCGACACCGGTTCCAACATGTCGGCGACGATGACCGCCGGCGCGAAATCCGTCGCGACCAGCGATGAAGCGTCGATCGGCGTCATCGCCAAGACGATCGCCAGAGGCATGTTGATGGGGGCGCGGGGCAACTCCGGCGTCATCCTCTCCCAACTCTTCAGCGGCCTCGCGAACGGTCTCAAGGGCGTCAACGAAGCAGATACCGTCACCTTCTCCAAAGCGCTCCGCGCCGGCGTCGAACAGGCGTACGCGGCCGTCATCAATCCCGTCGAAGGAACGATGCTGACGGTGTCCCGCGAAGGCGCCGACCGCGTTCTTTCGCTGTGTCCGAAACAGAAGAAATTCGAACCGCTGTTCGAAGCCTATATGGTCGAACTCGAGGCTTCGCTCGAGCGCACCCCGGATCTGCTCCCAATCTTGAAAGAAGTCGGCGTCATCGATTCCGGCGGCGCCGGCTACATCGAAATCGTCCGGGGCATGAGCGATGCGATCCAGGGAAAGATACTCGCCGATGCTGTCGATACCGCCCAAAAGGGATCCGGATCCGCCGCACAGGCACCAAGACCCCAGTCCATCCTCAACCATGAGGCCTTCAAGGACGACGGGAACTACGGCTATTGCACCGAGTTCATCATGCAGATCGCGAAAGTCGACGAATTCAGCCAGAAAGATTTCGTCGAGATGATCAATCCGCTCGGAAACTCGATCGTCTGCGTCCAGGACGACAACATCCTGAAGGTCCACATCCACACCGAAACGCCTGGCGATGTGCTGAATCTTGGCCAGCGCTTCGGCTTCTTCATCAACCTCAAGATCGAAAACATGACGGTCCAGCACACCGAAGTGGTGTTGCACGAACCGACCCATGAGGCGAGCACGGAAGACCAACCGTGCGATTGCGGTCATGATCACAAGACCGCGTCGACGCCGCGCATCAAGAAGAAATACGCCATCATCGCCGTCGTCAACGGCGACGGGCTCAAGGAGACCTTCGTCGAAATGGGCTGCGACTTCATCATCGAAGGCGGTCAGACGATGAACCCCTCGATCGAAGACTTCGTCAAGGCCTGCGATGCGATCGAAGCCGATGCGGTGATCATCATCCCCAACAACAAAAACGTCCTCCTCTCCGCCGAAACGGCGGCGAAGATCATCGAAAACAAGAAAGTCTACGTGCTTCCGGCGAAGACGATCGCCCAGGGATATGCTTCGCTCACGATGTTCGACGCCACCCAGACCGCCGTGAAGAATCTCGCCGACATGAACGCACACATCCTCCATGTCAAGACCGGCGAAGTCACCTACGCGATCCGCGATTCCGTGAACAACGGCGTTTCCATCAAGAAGAACGATTTCATCGGCATCTTCGACGGCGAAATCGTCTCCTGCGAACAGGATCGCCTCTCGGTCGCCGTGAAGATGATCGAACAGATGCTCGATGCGAAGAGTGAAATCGTCACCGTCATGTACGGCTCCGAAGTCCAGGAGAAGGAAGTCGAACTGCTTGTGGCTGCCATCGAAAACATCTCCCAGGCCGAAGTCGAAACGATTGCCGGCGGACAGGATATCTATTCTTACATCGTTTCCGTCGAATAACGGAACCAACGGACGCCTTTCGGGGCGTCTTTTTTTTTCGTGGTGTCGCCATCGTCACGAAATGCATGAAAATATCATAAAAGACATCAAATACATAAAATAGACAAAATAAAATCGATAAAGATTGCAAATGCATTAAAAATATGCTATATTCATAATATAACACAAATTAACATATATATACATAAATGAAGATGGCACTTACTCCTCTTCATCCAGGTATCAGCCCATGCATCTGCTTGTTGTGTTATCCGGTGTTTGAAGTCATGTCTTTTCAATTTTTTTGAACGCCGGTACCTGATCGCTTTTTTTGTGCTCCATCGTGCACAATGGAATCATCTCAATCGTCATCAAATACCAGAGGGAGGAGGTGGAGTTCATGATTATATTGTTATGGATCGTTTTCGGAGCAATCGTCGGCTGGATCGCAAGTTTGATCACGCGTGACAACGCCAGAATGGGAATTCTTGCGAACATCCTTGTCGGTCTGATCGGTTCGGCTTTGGGCGGATGGTTCGCTTCCTTGATCAATGTCGCGCCTCTGAACAGTTTCAGTTTCGGAGGCTTCATGTTTGCCGTGATCGGCGCCGTCGCACTGCTTTCCATTCTAAGTATTTTTCGAGGGAACAGAAATCGGAACTGAAGACGGAATCGCATCAAAGCGCGCTATGACTTTTTTCTTGACCGGGTCCGCATGCCGGACATTCCGATGCGGTTTGCCAAAACGTCGGTCAAGGCGCGGAAACACAACTTCATGAATCAGGTGCCGATGAGCCCATGAAGAATCTCTTCAGGTGTTGATCGGCATCTTTTTTGTGACAAGCGATGCGTCGATGTTCCGGAAACGATCGGATCGGTTCGCCCGCAGGAAAGAGTCCGTACGGTGGAGGATTCCCGCTTGAGTAGGCCGAGAAGCGATTGAGAATCGTCGTTCCCGGAGGTAGTTGATTTGGGTGTTACATACACTATTTGAATGATTTTGATTTGAAACAAATGGCGTCAGTAAATATCAATAAATATCACAAAATACATTTATTTTCATAAAAGTGATTGCATTGTTGTGAATTGAGTATATACTGAGACTTGTCACCATCGGCCCTGCACGATCGATGCGTGCCATCAGAAGGGAGCATCGCCATGAGATCCAATCCGGTCAAAAAAGAGTTTCGCAAGCTGCAGTCGTTCGTGATGCCGCGGAGCATCCCTGCGATCCGCATGATCAACTGGATTTTGAAGTTCACCACGTATCTGACGAAGACGGATCGAAACGTCGAAATTCAAAAAAAAACCGTGACGACGCGTGACGGAGCCAAGATCGCCATTGACATATTTTCGCCGATGAACTCCACCAGGATCCTGCCGTGCCTTGTTTATTTTCCGGGCGGCGGGTTCATGATGAGCATGACGCCCGCTCACAAACGCAATGCGGACATCATCGTATCGCGCTTGGAATGCAAAGTCATCCTTGTCTCCTACCGACTCGCTCCCAAGCATTTGTTTCCGACGGCGCTGTTCGATGCCGTCGATGCCTACAAGGATATCTGCGCCCGTGCCGACGAACTGGGGATCGACCCGTTACGGATCGCCATCGGCGGGGATTCGTCAGGCGGTTCCCTGACGGCCGGCGTCGCGTTGATGATGCGGCAAGAAAACGGTCCCCGCCCGATCCTGCAATTGATGTTGTATCCCGCCCTCGGGCAGGTGTCGCTCAATGTCAGATCGCGGCGGAAATTTTCCGACGCGCCGGTGTTCAACACGAAGGTTCTGGCGTTCATCAACCATATCGTTTATCATAACGGCTACTTCGGGCTGAAACAGTATGCGTTTCCGCTCACGCAGGAATCGTTTATCGATTTGCCGCCGGCCTACATCGAAACGGCCGAGTACGACTGCCTGCACGGCGACGGAATCCGCTATGCCGAAGTTCTCAAGGATGCCGGCATCGCCGTCATGCTCGTCGAGACGAAAGGAACCTACCATGGTTACGACACGGTCATGACCAGTCCGGTGGTTCAGCAGTGCATGCACCAACGTCTCGCCCGGTTGAAGGCCGCGTTCGGAATCACGGAAAACGAAAATATGAAAGTCGTCGGAGCATAAGCGGACCCCGACGGTGGGCGAAATCACCGCTATCCACGCTTCCTATGCCGGGCGTTCACATCATCATCGGATCGGAGGACCATCATGTCGAAGAAGCTCATTTCATCCATCGTCTTTCAAAGTGCATTCATCATCGTCTGCCTGCTCGGCATCGTTTTGTTCATTCACCGAAACGGCGCTTTCTTCGATGCGATGTCTTACTTTACGCTGCAAAGCAATGTATTATGCCTGATCGTCATGGCGATCAGCCTCTTCCGTACGGTTGCGGGGTCGACGTCGCATGTTCGATCGTTCCATGTCGTCAAAACCGGAACGACGGTCGCGATTCTGGTGACGTTCATCGTCTATCATTTCATCTTGCGGCCGGTCATGATTCAATTCGAGACGATGTCGGATACGCCCGAGTTAAGCAGCATCCTGGTCCATTATGTCGCGCCGCTCTGGTTTTTTGCGAACTACCTTCTGTTCGAACCGAAAGGCGCCCTGCGCGAATCCGATGGAATCTTCTTTTACGTCTTCCCGGTCATCTATATCAGCCTCGTCTTTGCCTCGGTCTTCATCGGAAACCGGTGGGGGATCGGCGATCTGGATTATCCCTATCCCTTTCTCGATCCCGGGGTCATCGGATGGCTGGGCGTCATGACGGCGATCACGGTGATCGCATTCTTCGTCAATTTCATGGCCGACCTCTTCATCGTTTTCGAGTTGACGATCGACGGACTCGCGAAACGAAGGCTGTTGTTCAGGTCATCGGGCAACGGACAATCATCTATTTTGTCGATCGATTCGATCAGTATTTCGGTATTAAAGCGCAAATCGATGTTAATAGATGCTAATGAATCCGTTATATAGAAAATATAATAAATAAGTGATTGTAATATGCAAATGTGATATAATGGAACTATAGAAAGTCGAAGGGGTGACATGTATGTGCGCCAACAACGAAGAAAAAGGTTGGAATCCTTCCAACAGCCCATCCAACGGAGAACATAAGGAAATGTCGATCCCGACATGGTGGACCTCCCCGGACGCCCGTCCGGCGATCGCCCAAGAACCCGATCCTGTCGAAGCGGCCGCCGTACCGGACGAAGTCAGCCAGCGCTATGCCGGCAAGTATGAGGTGTTCCCGGAAGCGGGACTCTACAAATACCGC
>Ga0154580_120_pt1 | contig 26864 bp, 23 predicted proteins | sample RifGroF2_FD_116009 | JGI IMG/M metagenome (GOLD analysis project Ga0154580, IMG submission 116009) | Tenericutes bacterium GWF2_57_13
TAATACTCCTTATAAGTTATTTTAATTAGCAATATAGTTTATAGCCATTACAATTTCCTAATGAAAGAAAAAACGGAGTCTGACGACGTACAACGTCAGGCTCCTTTTTTTTGGCATCGTCAACCACTCAATCAATCCATGCCAATCCACCCATGGTTAGATGAAATGAATGCTCGGCTTCCCCATCCGTCCCTATGGATTGTAATCCCTTCATATCATGGTTGACCGGCGATGAAGAGACAATCATCATCAATCACGGAAGTTGGCGGAAAAAGAGGATTGCGATTCAAGCAACCCCCTTGCATCAACCGTGGATTTGATAATTGATAGCTTGGCTCGTGAACAGTTTGAAGTAGAGGCTATCTTCCTTTTTCATCAGTTTCTTGTGCGTATCGAAATCGAGGACCTTGCCCTGGTCCAGGATCAGGACCTTGTCGCAGAATACCGAAGACGACATCCGATGAGAGATATAGATGGCGGTCTTATCCTGAATCAATTCATTGAAATGCTGGTAGATTTCCGCCTCCGCCATAGGATCGAGCGCGCTGGTCGGTTCATCCAGAATGATGATAGACGAATTCTTGTACAAGGCTCTGGCGATGGCCACTTTCTGACCTTCTCCACCAGAAAGTTCGATACCGTTTTCATTGTATATTTTCGAATATGGCGTTTCAATGCCGTCGGGGAGTGAATCGATTTTCGCTTTGAGTCCGACCTTCGCCGCGATTTCATAGGCAAGCTGGGGATCGCCGTTTTCGTTCAAGATGTTTTCTTTCAAAGAATAGGCGAACAACTGATAGTCCTGAAACACGGCGCTGATATGCCGGATATAGGATCGATACTCGTAATCGTCAATCGAAATGCCGTTGATCTTGATCGTTCCGCTCTGCGGATGATAAAGCCGACACAGCAGTTTGATGAGAGTCGTTTTTCCCGCCCCATTCAATCCGACGATCGAGATTTTCTGTCCGCGGGAAATCGAAAAGGAAATATCGTTCAGAACGATGTCTTGGGATTTCGGATAGGAGAACACGACGTTTTGGAACTCGATGGATTCGATGTCGCCCGTCATCACGATCTGTTTTCCGTCGTCTTGTTCTTCCTTCAGACCCAGCAATTCCACGAAGGGTTCCATATAACTGACGCAACGGGTAAGATTGAGCATGACGTCGATCAGTTTGGTCATGTTGGCGGAAAATGCCAGTGCCGAGGAAATCGTCAAAGAAAAGGCTCCGATGCTCAACCGCTCGACGATCGTCTTGACAGCGACGAAGCCATAGACCAACCCCATCTCGACGTATTTGACCACTTCCGAAAACACCCGAACGACGGTGGCTTTCTTCTCATGCTTTTGAAAAAATGAGCTTGTGGTATCCGCATACTTCGCGAATCGGTTCGTCATCAAGGCACCGATGGGGTACATCCGGAAATCCTTGGCGTTTTTCCGATTCAAGAGGACGTTGAGATAATATCCAAAGCGGCGATTGACCGGCATCAGATCCGCATAGAAGCGAACCTGCATTTTCAATGAAATCACCGTCATGAGGACATGAAGGATGACCGCCGTGATCAATACCGCGACGAGCAGCAGATCAAGAAGGAACAGGACGGACAATAAGCCGATGAGGGTGACGACGATTTGGATCATCGTCGCCACGGAGTCGAGAAACTGCTTGACGTTGTCCATGTTTTCGATGGCAAACTTGGCTTTCGCTTTCATGTCAAGGTAATACGGGTCTTCCAAATACTGAAAGGGGACCCGCATCAACTTTCTCGTCATGCCCTGATTGATCGATTCCGCGATCTTTTCTCCGGATATCTTCATCAGACGGTTGATGAACAGGCGGAGGAAGTTAAAGATCAGATTGGCTCCCACGACGATGCAGCCTAAGGTAAAGGATCGTTCCCAGCTTTTCGTTTCGAGAAAATCAAGAATGAGCGACAGAGAATAGACATTGAAGAGAGCATTCGCCATATTGACGATTGCTTGGAACGCGACGACAAAGAAATATGGTTTGTGGCAAGCGTAAGCGAACCGGATGAAAGAGAAGAACACGTTCCATTTTTTACGCATGTGCATCCACCTCGTTCTGATAATATTTTCCTTGCGTGGTGAACATATCGTAATATTCGCCTTTCATGCCCATCAACTCATCATGCGTGCCGTACTCCTGCAATCCTTCTGGAGAAAACAGGGCGATGCGATCGCAGAACCGCGTGGACGAAAGGCGATGCGAAATGAAGACGGTCGTCTTGTCTTGGACAAGGTCGGCGAAGGACTGATAGATGGCGGCTTCCGCCAATGCATCCAATGCCGCGGTCGGTTCGTCCAATATGATCATGTTGGCGTCCTTATAGAGAGCTCTGGCGATGGCGATTTTCTGATTCTGTCCCCCCGACATCTCGACGCCGTCCGCTTCGATGACTTTGAGCAGCGGCGTGTCGTATTGGCGTGGAAGTGAAGCGATTTTGTCTTTCAGTCCCGCCTGTTCCAGGCAAGCGATTCCGCGCTTTCGCGCATCCTCATCGGCGTCACCACCGATGACGTTTTCCAACACCGAGGCGGCCAAAATGTTCACGTCTTGGAAGACCACCGAAAACATGCGTTGGAATTCCTGCGGATCAAACTCCCGGGTATCGACGCCATTCAGCAGGATCGTTCCCTCGGAAATGTCGAACATCCTGGTGATCAGTTTCACCAGCGTCGATTTCCCCGCCCCGTTGATTCCAACGATGGCCAGTTTCTCGCCTTTATGAATCACGAAGCTGAAATTCTTGAAGATGTATTGATCGGTTTTCGGATATTTGAATGACACGTTGCAAAATTCGATTTCGACGGGGATTCCGGAATCAAACGCCTTGCGGTTCCCTTTCGCCGAAAAGAACGAACCGTCTTCCATGAATTCGTAATAGTCGCTCGTCAGGCGGGTATTCAGGTTCAAAAGCGACAGCGTCTCCGATAAAAGACGAAGCGAGGTCGATAAGGCGAGAACGGCGCCGATGTACAAGGCGACTTCCCCAAGTGACAGGGCGCCGTCGTAAAATCCTCGGAGGATCAAGAAAAATGCCACCGCATCCTGCACGAGAAGCGCAACCAGTTCCCACAATCCCCATCGAAATCGATTGGTTTGCATATCTTCATGGACCTTGATGAACTCGGAAGATCGTTGTTTGTACTTCTGCGAGAGACTCTCTCCCATGTCGAAGAGGCGGATCTCCTTGCCGTACGAGAAATCATATCCCACTTCGTAGAAATAATCCTTTCTCCGGGCGGTCCGCGCCTCATCGTTCTTTCGTTTTAGAACGTATTTGTTACTTTCGCTTTTTACGATTAAGAACACGACGGTTCCGAGGACGCTCGCAAGGAAGATCACGGGTTGAAACCATCCGATCATAAGCGCATAGAGCGCCACCGACAGGAGGAGTGGAAACAGATCGAAAAGGCCGCGATACGCGCCTTCGAATCCATCGAAATCCGAGCTCAGCGTGGTTAATGCGATGCGAACGCGATCGCGGAAGGAAAGGTCTTCCATATAGGCGTAATCGATTTCCATGAACTTGGCGTTGAATTTTTTGAATTCCGCAAATCGCAACGGCATGAAAACGGCATTGCTGACACCCTTCGCAATCGCGACGCCGATCGCCAGCAGGAAGGAAATCCCAACGATCGCGAGGACGGACCGGACGACATCGATTTCGGATCCGCCACCCACCAACGCCTCAATGATGATTTTGGGCAGAAAGATGACGACGACGGGCAACCCTCCGGCACAAATCGCGTTGGCGAGATAAAGTAGATAAATGAAATCGCGTTTTCCTTCATGGATCGCCTTCAATTGCTTTTTGACAATTTGCCATAACGAGTACTTTCGTTTTTGTGTTTTCATTTCCAATCCCCCAATAGAACCTCATAAAAGCGGACTACCCAAGAACTCATCTTCTCGTCCCACCGGTTTGTCTGACAATCCGGTTGGACAATCCCAATTATAACTTGGGGATGAACGGGAGTCACGCAAGCAATGGTTGCATCGGCCGGAACGCATCGGGATCGTAATCCATGAAGGCAACGAACCTCCGATTCGTTTATCGCCGGCCGCCATCGTGCATGCGAATGGAATAGGGATCGAGTGAATTGATTTTGAGACTCCTTCCGGTGATTATGGGAATTTGTGCGATTCAACGAACGGAATCCGCTTCAATGATAGAAAAACGTGATGGCATAAGATAAAATAGACTTATGACAAACGCAACCAATGCTTGCGTGACGCAATGGCGATCCATTTGATACAATAGAATTATCGGAGGCGATAGTGATGCTTGATTTCATGGCAATCGGGAATAAGATCCGCGACCTGCGGGTGGAACACCGTTTCAGTCAGGACCGGATTGCCGAAATGCTCTACGTCAGTCGGCAGGCCGTCTCTCGGTGGGAAATGGGACAGACCTTGCCATCCGTGGACAATCTGATCGAACTCAGCAAAATATTCCACTTATCCTTCGAGGAAATCCTGTGCATGAACAAAGTTGTGACGATGGATCCATCCAATCTCTTCTTGGGACACGATCGGATGTTCGTGGTCAAAAAGATCCTGGACGGGAGCCTTAAGGTCAATCTGCCGGATGTGTTTTACCAGTTTTCCAATGCCGAACGCATCATCGTCCTGAAGGCCATTGAGAACGGCACATACCGAACCGATAACAATCGTTTATGGGTGAAACTGATGCCCGAAGAACAAAAACTTCTCCAAAAAAAGGATGATGAAAAATGAAAATCAGTATGATGAACATGCTACCGTTTTTGAGTGACAAAGAATTGGAAGAATTGATCAAGAAAGTTCAGGAATCCGAAACGGGAGAATTTCAAGGGGTTTCCCTCGGACGCGTAGCGCCGTTTCTTGAAGAAGAACGGGCCAACGCTCTCTTCCTCGCGGAAATCGAAAAGGGCGGATCTTTCATCGCCCTCGCTCCATTCGTCAGCGACTCCTTGTGGCCTGCGATCGTCGAAAAGTATCTCGCCGGAAACCTTAAAATCAATTTGGTTCCACTCCTTCCGTTCATGGACGATGGGATGATTGACGAACTCTTCGCGAAAGTCTGTGACGGCGCTCTGACAAGCCTGGATCTTCTTTCCATCCTGCCTTTTGTCAAAGAAGACAAGGTTGAAGAACAGTTCCTCACCCGACTCCAAAACGGACAAGAGATCACGCCATTCTTACCGTTTGTCTCCGAACCCTGCCTGCATCGTCTGGCGGAAGAGTATTGCGGCGGCAAGTCCGAAATCGAGATTGATTTGATGTATCCTTTTATGAGCGAATCCGATATCCGGATGATCTTCCAATACGCCATGAAGGAAACGGAACCTCAAGAAAAAAAAGAATGACCTGCACTCCCCCTTTCGAAATGATCCCCATTCCACCGACAGTGAAAATAACGAAGGTTATTTGACTGGAGGCAGAATGGGGATCATTTTCATTTCGTGCTGAACGGCCTCTTGATTCAATCATGGCCTTCTCGTTTGCGGGTAAAGGAAGATGCGGTTTCCTGGAACAGTTCTGGTTAATACCACATCAACGATGTATTCTTAGTTCGATTTTCGAGGTGAATTCTTCGCGCCATTGAGTATGCCGCAAACGATTTTGAATCGGGTCGGTGTTCACGCCTCGAACGTGTCGTTTTCCCATCGATTTTCGGGTAAGCGGAATGGGATTTCGGTTTATCTCATGATGGGATGAATTCGTGTGCGGAGTCACATCGACCCGCTCATATATATCCATACCAATTCACTTCGTTTCCATTGGCAAAACCGCTTGACTCGGGTATAATGAGTGTGCTTGTCTGACCGAACCCATGGGAGGATTCCAGATGAACTATCAACGCATCGAAAACCATTACGTCGTCAAACTCGACATCGGCGACGAAGTTATCGGATCCCTGACCCGGCTGTGCGCCGCCGAAGGCATCTATGCCGGTACGGTATCCGGCATCGGCGCCACCGACCGCGTGAAAATCGGGCTCTTTGACCTTGCCAAGAAACGGTACGACTCGGCGATCCTGACGGGACCGATGGAAATCACGTCGCTTTTGGGCAACGTCACGACCAAGGACGGTCAACCCTATCTGCATCTGCACATCCATGTCGGAAACGAAAAGATGGAAGTATCCGGGGGTCACCTCTTCGAATGCTTCATTTCCGTCGCCGGCGAAATCTTCATTACCAAGCTGGACGGCATCATCGAACGTCACCTCGATCCCGTTCTCGGTCTCAATCTGATCGACTTACACTGATCAACTCAATCCATCCCGACAAAAAAGTGCCGACGAGCGCATGCATGCGTTTCGTCGACACTTTTTTTCTTGATACAAGCGCGATGGATCAGGCTGCAGTTCGCAGTTTGAGCAAGGCACTTTCCGCCGCGTTCACGAGCTGATAGGCAATCGGCGAGGCCGTCAAGGCCGGGTGCGTGCCGGCTTGGAACAGCGCAAGATCGTCAGCGGTCGCTTTTTTGCCGATGAGGGCGCTCACGCCGTTGATGAGCTCACCGGCGCTTAGTGCGCCAACGATCTGACCGCCAAGCAGGATTTGCGTTTTGGCATCGAATACCAGTTTCACTTTCATCATCGCCGCACCGGGCATCAGTCCCGGATGACGGTTGATTGCTTCGGCCTGACCGACGACGATCGTGTATCCCATCTTCTTCGCTTGCGTTTCGGTCAACCCGGCACAAGCGTAAGCCTGCTGGTTGATGACGGTCGCAAAGCATCCCACGACGCCGATGTTCTTGCGCTGTAGCTGGAAGACGTTCGCTCCCGCGACGCGGGCTTCCATCGTCGCGATGGACGCAAGTTTCATCGCAGTCGGCTTGCCGTCGAAGAACGAAACCTTCTCCGCACAGTCGCCGCAGGCGAATATGTTCGGAATGCTCGTGCGCATCGACGCATCGACCTGGATGCCTTTCGTCGGTCCGATCCTCAGTCCTGCTTCTCTGGCCAAGTTGCTGTTGGCGCTGCAACCGATGCCGAGGATGACCATGTCGGCCGGGATGACTTTCCCGCTTTCGAGGAGGACGCTCGCGACGGCTCCGTCGCCGTTGAAAGAAACGACTTTTTCACTCGTCAGAAGTTGGATACGCTGATCGGCCAATCCTTTTTCGGCGGTCCCACAGAATTCGGGATCGTAGACGAGCTGCAGACAATGTTCCTGCATCTCGATGATGGTGATGGGAAGTTCCGGTCTCCGTTTCCGGCATTCCTCGGCGAATTCGACGCCGATGAAGCCGCCGCCGATGATGACGAGGTTCTTCGTCTGGTCGAGTTGGTTCAACATGGACTGGTGGAATTCGGGATTCTTGCGGATGGCGAAGATGTTCTGTTTGCCGATTCCGGACAAAGGCGGAACGATCGGGTCCGATCCCGTCGCCAAGATCAACCGATCGTAAGTCAGCCCTTCCTCCATGCCGGAAGACATGAGTACGATGTTGAAGTCGGGATTGATCTTCATCGCGGTGCCCATGACGACATCCACTTTCGCGTTTTGCATCATGACATCGACCGGCATCAGATTCTTCATCGGATCATTGACCGTACCGAATACATAGGGGATCCCACAGGGAATCGGAACGTTTTTGACGTCGCGAATCATCAGGATGCTTTTTTCCGGATAGAATTTCCGAGCCGTAACGGCGGCGGTGATGCCGGCGGCGCTGCCGCCAATCACAATCAAATCATAATGACGCATTGTTATCCTTTCAACTGCGGTCGGATCATATTTGCCGTTTGCGGCAGCCGACCACAGGAATATCCTTCAACCGAGATTGATAGGGTTGATCCGCTTCCCGAAGGAAAAGTCAGCATTCTCCGTGATGCAGATGTTCGCTGCATGGGATTCCCGTGGACTTCAGGTCTCCGGAAAGCCATTGTTCGATGACCGCATCCGGATTTCCCGAAGCGCCGGTGATGACTTCGATGCCGTTTGCTTTGAAGAGATCGACCGCTCCCGATCCGATGCCGCCGGCGATGATGATGCCGACTCCCCGACGCGCGAGGAACACCGGAAGAAAGCCGGGACGATGACCGGGATTCGCGACTTCGTTCTTACCGACGACGACCTTGTTTTCAATGTCGAAGACGGTAAAGGTTTCCGCATAACCGAAATGCTGGGAGACCATTCCCGCTTGTGTTGCGATGGCGATTTTCATTGGGCTTTCCTCCATTGGATGATGCGATCCGCGACGATTGAAAACACGTCGGTTGATACTTGTTCAATCGTTCCGTCATCGCACGCGGATGCATAGGCCGGATCGATCGGAATTCTCGCGAGAATGTCGAGCCGATGTTCGGCGGCGACCTCTTCGATGTGGCTTTTTCCGAAAAGGTAGAACGGCTCATGACAGCCGGGACAGATTGCGTAAGACATGTTTTCGACGATGCCGATGATCGGGATCTTCATCATCTCCGCCATGCGGACCGATTTCGTCACGATCATCGAGACCAGTTCCTGCGGTGAGGCGACGATGATGATGCCGTCGACGGGAAGCGATTGGAAAACCGTCAAGGGAACGTCGCCGGTTCCCGGCGGCATATCGATGAACATGTAGTCCACCTGATCCCATACCACGTCGGTCCAGAACTGCTTGACCGTGTTTGCGATGAGAGGACCGCGCCAGACCACCGGATCGGTTTCGTTCTCGATCAGCAGGTTGATCGACATCACCTTGATTTTCGTCTCCGTCAAGACCGGCAGGATTCCGAAATCGCACTGCGTCGCACGTTCCTTCAAACCGAACACTTTCGGAATCGAAGGTCCGGTCAGGTCCGCGTCGAGGATTGCCGTCTGATATCCGCGGCGCCGGGTCGCGACCGCCAAAAGCGAAGTAACCATCGATTTGCCCACTCCGCCTTTGCCGCTGACGACCGCGATGGTCTTCTCCACATGACTCATTTCATTGAGCTTCGCACGGAAATCGACGGGTTCGTCGCACTTCTCCGTGCAGGAATCGCAATCGTGATCGCACTCGACTTTCGTCGGTTCCTGTTCCCAATCCGTTTCTTTGATTGTTTCTTCTTTCATCTGTTTCTCTCCGTTTCGATTGTTATCGTCGTTCCGGTGCTGATTTTCTGCAGTTGTTTTCCCATCTTTTTTTTCATAATGCGGTATGCGGTCTCCCCCGTACAGTGTCCCGTGTAGAAAACACTCTCGGTCTGCCGAAGCCATGCGGCGACTTCCCGGATGACATCCGGGCTTTCGCCCACGGTCGAGGATCGGCTGCTCATGTGAAACCCGCCGATCACGTGCGTCGGAGCGATCCCGTATCGGTCGGCGGCGTGGTTCATGATGTTGACGACGCCGGTATGCGCGCACCCGATGAAAAGGACGATTGCATCCCGATCGCGGATGACAAGATTCTGTTCGTGACGGAATTCGTCAGGTACCAAGGGCCCATCCCCGCGATACAGGTTTTGGTTCATCGAAGGAAGATATCGCGTGCCCGCGACGCCCGAGAATAGAAACATCCCGTCATCCATCCTGTGGAAGTCGTCAGTCATCATGACCTGAGGATGTTTTTTCAACCCCGGGTCGAGTCCGACGTCGATCCATCGATCCGGATGCTTGGAACGATGCGGTTCGAAAGCATCCTTGTGTATCAGGACGACGGCGGTATGATTCAATTCCAAAAACGCCCGGAGTCCGCCGCCATGGTCGGCGTGTCCATGCGAAATGACGACCGTGTCCACGGATGCCAGATCGACGCCCATCGCAGTTGCGTTATGAATCAGCAGATCGCTGCCACCGGTATCGAAAAGCAAACGATGCGTTCCGCTTTCGACGAAGAGCGACAACCCGTGCTCTCCGCAAAGACGGGGATCGCAAGACGTGTTCTCGATCAAGGTACTCACAATCATGGTCAAGGCTCCTTTGCATCTGACATGAAACGGACAACCCGCAAAACCGTTCGACGGGTTCGTCGAAAAGATGTTCGATCAACGATCACTTGTCCGTTTCGGGATGGTTGCCGAGTCTTCTACTGCAATGCTCGCGCTTACAGTTGCGTTGTCCGCAAAAGACGTTTCCGCCATCGCAGAGCACAACGTCGCCGCCGGTGATCTGCAGCCATTTGCGGTTGACGAGGACATCGGCGATTTTCTTTCGGGCTTCGCTATAGATGCTCTGGACGGTCGTTCTTGCGACGTTCATTTGAACGGCGCATTCCTCTTGCGTCAATCCTTCCAAGTCGATCAGCCGGATTGTTTCATACTCGTCGACTGACATCCGCACGGTGTTCGCATCGGTAAAACTCTCATTTCGCGGACCGAACGAATCATTTTCCGGTAGACAACAGACGGTCCGTAGTTTTCTGGGGCGAGGCATCGATATCACTCCTTGATCCATTTTTATAGAAAAGACGGGGTGTCCCCCGCTTTTCATGAACCGTTATTCCTTGATTTGATCGTTGACTTCGTTCGGGCGTTGATCCCGAGCGGTTTTTTCGGTAGTGAGCGAACCCGCTTGAGAAGATTGTGATCCATTCCGATGGCGCTCGCGACGGTTCAATCCCGAATTGGGGACTGCCGTCTTGGCCGCGTCCGTCGTTTTTTTAGAACAGTCGCCTAAGCCTTTGCCGACTCTTCCCGCCGCGCCTTTCGGTCCGGTTCCATCTTTTCTAGGCATGATTTCACCTCCTTGTTTGTTATCGATATATGTCAATCACACCCATATTATACATTATTTTCGGCATATGTCAATAACCTCCGTGATAATTGCCATCATTATAAGTGCAAAAAAGACCCGTGCGGTCAATCGCACGGGTCGTGTTGAAACTGCAATTACTTCTTTTCGCGTTTGAAGCAGAGGAACCAGTCGAGGCAGTATTTGTCTTCCGACTTGTCTTCCATCCGGGCTTTCGCGACACCGCAGGATCCGGGCGGCGGAACGATGACGTCCTGACCGGGTTTCCAGTTGGCGGGAGTCGCGATCTTCTCGCGGTCGGCTTTCTGCAAACCTTGAATGATGCGCTTGATTTCGTCGAAGTTGCGGCCGAGGGACGCGGGGTAGAACAGAATCGTGCGGATCGTCGCTTCGGGGTCGATGAAGAACACGGCGCGGACGGCCTGGGTGGTCGACTGGCCGGGCTGGACCATCCCGTAAAGATGCGCGACTTCCATCTTGATGTCTTCGATCAAGGGGAATTTCACTTCGATGTTCTTGAGTCCGTTCCATTCGAGTTCCTGAATTCTGCGAAGCCAGGCGATGTGGGCGTAAAGCGAATCGATCGACAGACCGACGAGTTCGGTGTTCAATGCCTTGAAATCATCCGCCATCGAGGCGAATGTCATGAACTCCGTGGTGCAAACAGGCGTGAAATCAGCGGGGTGCGAGAAGAGGATGACCCATTTTCCGACATAGTCTTCCGGGAAATTGATGGGTCCCTGCGTGGTGACGGCCTTGAAGGCGGGAGCTTTGTCTCCGATCAAGGGCATTCTTGAAACAATCGTTGAATCCATGATAGTTTACCTCCGGGGAAAACGGGATGCATCGTTCCATCAATGAACAACGCATCTTTCATCCATAGTCTATCATCGATCGGATGATTCCACAAGCAAGTTGCCCAAAATCGTCGGGTCAAATGAAAATGAGGCTGATCGCGATGACCACCATTCCCGCCACAAGCCCGTAGGTGGCGAGATGATGTTCGCCGTATTCCCGCGAGGCGGGGAGCAACTCGTCAAAGGAAATGTAGACCATGATTCCGGCGACGATCGCGAAGATCAGGCCGAAGACGAGATCGTTCAATATCGGCATCAGGATGAGATACGCCATCAGCGCCCCGAGCGGTTCCCCGATCCCGGAGATGATCGTCCAGGCAAATGCCTTCTTCCGGCTTCCGGTCGCGCAGAAAACGGGAACGGCGACCGAAATGCCTTCCGGGATGTTGTGAATCGCGATTGCGGCCGCGACGGCGATGCCGAGCGAGGGCTCGCTGATGGCCGAGACGAACGTCGCCATCCCTTCGGGGAAATTATGAATCGCGATGATGACGGCCGTCAGGACGCCGGTGCGTAATAGTTTCGTCTTGTGATCGGGTTTGGGGCATGCGACCATTTCTTCCATGCGGTGCGCTTCATGGGGATTCTCGTACGACGGAACCATCTTGTCGATCAGTCCGGCGAACAGCAGTCCGCCAAAGAAGGCGACGACCGTCAGGAGGGATCCCGAAATTTCTCCCAGCTCCGTGATCAGCAGGATGCGCGAATCGGCGAGCAACTCGACGAAGGAGATATAGATCATGACGCCGGCGGAAAAACCGAGCGAGATCGAGACGACTTTCGCGCTCGTCTTTCGCAGAAGCAGCACGACCAAGCCGCCGATCCCGGTCGACAGACCGGCGAGGATCGTCAATCCCATCGCAAACCAGACGTTGGATGAATTCATGGGGAACACCAGCTTTCACACGCGATCAACCATTTCGAATCCTGTGAATCAGAATCGAAGATCATCGGCTCGATTATCATTATATCGCCTCGCCCACGGTTTGGAAAGAAGGTTATGAAGATATCATGAATCGCGCGAGAACGGGTTGTCGCCGTCCTCGTTTCATCAAGTGGGATACCGCTGTCTTTCCTTGGAACATTTCCAATGGATCTTGAGTGAAAACAGTTGATTTCCATCTCGGAGGTAGTATAATAAGAAATTGTTAAGTAGTTTAAGTATATGGAGGATCACTCATGAATGCACAAAACGACGCCCTGTCCGAAAAACTCATGCACCTGCGCGTGATGATGCGGCGCCAGTACGTCACTAACCACGGCAAGGGCTTCGGGATGCTTTTATACGGCATCCACAAGAAAAGCGCCGGAAACACGATGACGATCACCGAAGTCAGTCAGGAATTCTCGGTCAGCGTCGCCGCGGCGACCCAGATGGTGAAGATGCTGAAGCGCGAAGGGCTCGTCGACATCGCGAAGGATAACACCGACGGTCGGGTCACCCGCGTCAAGGTAAACGCGGCCGGCGAAGTCGTGATCCGACAGGTTGAAACCGCCATGTCGAATTTTCTCAACGGCCTGACCGATCACCTCGGCGCCGATGATACGGCGCATCTCGATTCCATCCTCGGCAAGATCCTCACGTATCTTGCGACCAACGACATCAATCCTCAAGGAGAAAAGAACGTATGATCAAACTGCTGAAATACCTCAAACCGTTTTTACTCAGCCTGCTTTTCGCGATTGGGTTGCTCTATGTCCAGGCGCAGGCCGAACTGGCGCTGCCGGCCTATCTTTCCGACATCGTCAACGTCGGGATCCAGTCGGGCGGCGTCGAGCACGCAAGCCCCGAGGCGTTGAGCGCAGACGGATACGATTTCGTTCTGTCGCTCGCGAACGATACGAATGACGCATTGATCGCTTCGCAGTATGTTCCGGTCGCGGCCGGCGAACCGCTCATCGTCGCCGGAGAATCCGTCGATACCTTCATCGGCACTTATTATCGTCTGAACGCAGACGTCTCCGACGAGGTCCGGGATGCCCTCGACCTGGCGTTCGGCGAGACCGTCTGGGTCCTCATCAACGTCGGAAAACAATTGAGTGAAGCAGGTTCCGGATCAGGCTTCGACGTCACCTCCGACTTCGCCGTCACGCAACTTTACGCAGCCGTCGCGCAGATGCAGTCGATCCCGACATGGCCGCTTCTCCTCGCATCGGCGCAGACTTCCGCAAGCGCCGTCGACCCGATGCTCAAATTGCAGACGGGTGTGGTCCTGGTTTCCAAATATTATGCGGAAATCGGCATCGACATGGGATCCGTCCAAACGAACTACATCATCGCAACGGGACTCAACATGCTCGCAATCGCCCTCGTCTCGGCCGTCGCGATGATCCTCGTCGCGCTCCTCTCGTCCCGCATCGGCGCCGGCTTCGCACGCAACCTGCGCGCCACCGTGTTTCAGAAAGTGGAATCCTTCTCCAGCCAGGAATTCAACGAATTCTCGACGGCATCGCTCATCACCCGCACGACCAACGACATCAACCAGATCCAGCAGCTCGTCGTCATGTCGATTCGCATGCTCTTCTACTCGCCGATCATCGCCGTCGGCGGTATCATGATGATCCTCAGGACCAACGTTTCGATGACCTGGATCATCGTCGCCGCCGTGGTCGCCCTCTTCGTTTTGATCGGCGTCATTTTCGGCCTCGCCATCCCCAAATTCAAACTGACCCAGAAACTGATCGACCGGCTCAACCTCGTCACCCGGCAGGAACTCACCGGACTGATGGTGATCCGCGCCTTCGGGAATCAGGATTACGAAACCAAGAAGTTCGAAGGCGCCAACCGCGACCTCGCGAAGACGCTCCTTTATGTCAACCGCGTCATTGCGATGATGTTTCCGGCGATGATGTTCATCATGAATATCACGATGGTCGCCATCATCTGGTTCGGTTCGAACCAGATCGCGGCCTCGACCCTCCAGGTCGGCGACATGCTCGCTTTCATGAACTACGCGATGCAAGTCATCATGTCCTTCCTGATGATCGCCTTGATGTTCATCTTCTTCCCCCGCGCGGAAGTCTCCGCCGTCCGCGTCGCCGAAATCCTCAACAAGAAGCCGCAGATCGTCGATCCGGCAGAACCCAAAAAACCGGCCGGTCCGATCCGCGGTCTGGTTCGTTTCGAGCATGTCGCCTTCCGGTTCGGGAAAGCCAACGAAAAGGTCCTCGAAGACATCACCTTTGAGGCAAAACCCGGCGAGACGACCGCCATCATCGGGTCTACCGGTTCGGGCAAGAGCACGCTCATCAACCTGATTCCCCGTTTCTACGACGTCACCGAAGGCGCGATCACGATCGACGGCATCGACATCCGCGAGATGACCCAGCACGACTTGCACGAAGCCATCGGTTATGTTCCCCAGAAAGGCATGATCCTTTCCGGCACGGTCGCCTCCAACCTCCGTTACGGCAAGCCGGACGCGACCGACGCGGAAATCCGCGAAGCCGCCTCCGTCGCCCAGGCGACCGACTTCATCGAAGCGCTCCCGGAAGGTTACGACGGACCGATCGCGCAAGGCGGCGCGAACGTCTCGGGAGGTCAGAAACAGCGTCTCTCGATCGCCCGTGCGCTCGCCAAGAAGGCCCCGATCCTGATCTTCGACGACAGTTTCTCGGCGCTCGACTTCAAGACCGACCAGAAACTGCGGCAGGCGATGAAGACGGCGGCCGCGGACACGACCCGCATCATCGTCGCCCAGCGCGTCGGCACGATCATGACCGCCGATCAGATCCTGGTGCTCGAAAAAGGCCGGATCGTCGGCCGCGGCACGCACCGCGAACTGCTCGAAACCTGCCCCATCTACTATGAAATCGCCTCGTCCCAGCTGGCGAAGGAGGAACTTGTCAATGGCTGATCATTCGTCGCAACACAATCCTTCCGCCGCGCCGCGCCCGATGGTGGGCGCCGGCCGTCCCGGTCTGACCGGCGCTCCGGTCGCGAAAGCCAAAGATTTCAAGGGAACCGTCCGGAAACTCTTGAAACGGCTCAAGCCCTACCGCCTGAAAATCGCCTTCGTGCTCATCTTCGCGCTCGCTTCCACCGTGTTTACGATCGTCGGTCCGAAGATCCTCGGCAATGCGACGTCTTTGCTCGTCGAAGGTCTTCTGAAGCGAATCGGCGGGACCGGCGACATCGACTTCGCGGCGATCGGCTGGATCATCGTCGAGATGCTGATCCTCTATGGACTCAGCGCCGTCTTCAACTACACTCAAGGATTCATCATGACCAAGGTGAGCAACGACGTCACCTATGAGATGCGCCGCGACATCCAGGCGAAGGTCGACCGTCTGCCGATCAAATACTTCGACACCCACAATTACGGCGAAGTCCTCTCCCACGTCACCAACGACGTCGACACGATCAACCAGAGCCTCACCCAGGGCATCACCCAGCTCATCACCTCCGCCGTGATGATCCTCGGCGTCGGCTACATGATGTTTTCGATCAGTTGGCAGATGGCGCTCGCGGCGATGCTGATCCTGCCGCTCTCGTTTGGCATCATCGGGATGATCCTGAAAAAATCGCAGCGCCACTTCAAGACCCAGCAGGCGTCGATCGGCGCGATCAACGGCCAGGTCGAGGAAATGTACGGAAACCATCTGATCGTCAAGGCGTTCAACGGCGAACAGGCCGCGATCGCAACATTCGACGCGCAAAACAAGAAACTCTACGGATCCGCCTGGAAGAGCCAGTTCTACAGCGGCATCATGCAGCCGATCATGAACTTCGTGGGAAACCTCGGCTATGTCCTCGTCGCCGTGCTCGGCGGCTATTACGCCGCGACCGGAACGATCAAGATCGGCGAACTCCAGTCCTTCATCCAGTACATGCGTTCGTTCACGATGCCGATCGGCCAGATCGCCGCGCAGAGTAACGTGCTCCAGTCCGCGATCGCCGCGAGCGAACGCGTCTTCACTCTCCTCGAAGAGAAGGAAGAGATCGCCGATCCCGCCGATCCCGCGGACGCCTCGAACCTCGCTTCACGCGTTTGTTTCAAGGACGTCCACTTCGGATATGAAGCGGACAAGACGGTCATCAACGACTTCAACTTCGAAGCCAAACCCGGACAGAAGATCGCGATCGTCGGCCCGACCGGCGCCGGCAAGACGACGATCGTCAAACTCCTGATGCGTTTCTACGACGTCAACGAAGGCACCATCCTGATCGACGGCACCGACATCCGCTCGTTCAAACGCAACGACCTGCGTTCGCTCTTCGGAATGGTGCTTCAGGACACCTGGCTATGCAACGACACGATCCGCGAAAACATCCGCTACGGCCGGCTCGACGCCACCGACGCGGAAGTCGAGGATGCGGCCGCGATCGCCCAGATCGACCACTACGTCCGGACCCTTCCGGAAGGCTACGACACGATTCTGAACGAAGAGAGTTCCAACATCTCCTCGGGACAGAAACAGCTGCTCACGATCGCCCGTGCGGTGCTCGCGAATCCGAAGATGCTGATCCTCGACGAAGCGACCAGTTCCGTCGACACCCGCATGGAAATCCAGATCCAGAAGGCGATGGACCACCTCATGCAGAACCGGACCAGCTTCATCATCGCGCATCGGCTCTCGACGATCAAAAACGCCGACAAAATCCTGGTCATGAACCACGGCGACATCGTCGAAATCGGCACGCATCAGGAATTGCTCGACAAGAATGGATTCTATGCTTCGCTCTACGACAGCCAGTTCGACCACGTATCGGCCATGCCCGCCGCAGCCGCGGAGGCGCTCTGATCCTGCCGTAACGCAACCTTGAAACGCCTGATTCCGGTAAATCGTCGGAACCAGGCGTTTTTTTATTTCGAAGACTATGCGCGTCGAATGCCGGAGCCGTTGACACCGTACGTCGCAGACACTATAATGAAACTGTCGAATTCCGGGAGGATAGGGATGAAAATCATCGATTGGTTGAAACAGGGCGATCCGGTGATCGCCGACCATACGGACCGCGACCTTCTCGATATGCCGGTTCGCGTCCGTGAGGAAGGCCTCTTGCGTCGTTATCTGGACTTGTACGACCCGGCTTGTTCGGGTTGGGGCGCGGGTCTCTACTCACCGAAATGGATCTCCGACCACTATACCCTCATCGAGCTGAAGGACATGGGGATCCGGCGGGATCACCCCGCCTATCGCGCTTCCGTCGAAAACCTGCTTCGCTGCATGTGGTACAAGGGACGGCCAAAAATCGGCCGCAAGCGCGAATACGACATGTGCATGGCGGCGATGCTCCTCGATCTCTGCGTCTACGGTGGAATCGTAGATCCGCGCATGGAGGAGATCGTCGACTACATCCTTGCCCATCCGATGGCCGACGGCGGCTGGAACTGCAGTTGGGATTCCCCCAAACGCCCGAAAAAAAGTTCGCTCCATACCACCATCTCGGTCCTCGAGGCGTTCCGCGATTATCGCCGGTTCGGCTATTCCTACAGACTCGACGAGATCGCCGCGGTGATTCCGCCCGCCGAAGAGTTCATCTTCCGCAAGCGGTTCTTCCGTTCCGTCCGAACCGGTGAGATCATCCACCCGGAGATGCTCGAATTCCATTACCCGCCCCGCTGGAAGTACGACGCGTTCCGGGGACTCGACTATTTCCGTTCCGTCGATCATCCGTACGATCCAAGGATGGACGAGACGATGGACCTCCTGCGGACCAGGATCCGCCGCGGCTATATCTTGCGCGGCAGTCCGATTTCGGGCTTGATCCGGATGCCGCTCGAAACGACCAAGGGCGGCCGGTTCAACACGCTGTGCGCCATGCGCATCCTGCGCCGATACGATCCTGGTTTTTACCATGAACTGTGCTCCGTCGATTTCGCATCGCTGGACGCGTAAGATGCGGATTCTCCGCTCGTTGTTCCATAACCGCGCCGATTTGGTATAATAGGAATGTCCCATGCAACTCGCATCGACGGGCTCGTTGATCCGTCGCGAAGCAGAAAGGGTCCCATGAACGAACCGATCGCCACCAAGACCATCAACGCCATCCGCATCCTCGCGGCCGACGCCGTCCAGAAAGCCAAGAGCGGCCATCCCGGCATGCCGATGGGCTGCGCTCCCGCCGCCTATGCCCTCTGGGGCAGAAACCTCGTGCACAATCCTGCCGATCCCGCGTTCGCCAACCGCGACCGCTTCGTGATCTCCAACGGCCACGGATCGATGCTTCTGTATGCGCTTTTGCATTTCTTCGGCTATGGACTCCAAATGGAAGACATCAAGCAGTTCCGCCAGCTCGGTTCCCTGACGCCCGGACATCCCGAATACGGTCACACGATCGGCGTCGAAACCACCACCGGACCGCTCGGTCAGGGCTTTGCCAACGCGGTCGGCATGGCGATTGCGGAGACCCACCTCGCCGCCACCTTCAACGTCGATGCGTTCAAGGTCGTCGACCATCACACCTACTGCATCGTCGGTGACGGTTGCATGATGGAAGGCATCACCAACGAAGCCGCCTCGCTGGCGGGTACGCTTGAACTCGGAAAACTCATCGTCCTCTACGACGACAACGAAATATCGATCGAAGGACCGACGGACATCGCGTTTCGGGAAGACGTCGGAGCCCGTTTCGAAGCGCTCGGCTGGAACGTGCGACATGTGGACGGAAACGACTGGACCGCGGTCGACGCCGCGCTCAAACTGGCACGCCGGAGTCAATCAAGACCCAATTTGATCATGATGAAGACGACGATCGGATTCGGTTCCCCGCTCGCCGGCATGGAATCGAGCCACGGCGCCCCGCTCGGAGAAGAAAATCTTGCGGTCACGCGCAAAACGTTCGGATGGGAATATCCGCCGTTTGAAATCCCCGCCGACGTCTATGCGCACTGCGCGCAATTGGCCGATCGCGGAAAACGCATCGAAAGAAAATGGCAAGAAACGTTCGAGAACTATCGAAACGCATATCCGGAACGAGCGGCCGCGTTCGATCGCTGGATCGGCGGCGCGCTTCCCGACTTTTCTGCGATCCCCGACCTCTGGAAATTCGAGAAGCCGGAAGCGACCCGCAATACGAGCGAAGTCGTCTTAAACCGCATCGCCAAAGTGCTCCCGAACCTGATCGGCGGATCAGCCGACCTGGCCCCGTCCAACAAGACGATCATGAAGGGCCGTCCCGACTATTCCGCCGCGAACCGGCTCGGATCGAACATGCACTTCGGCGTCCGCGAGCATGCGATGGCGGCGATCACCAACGGCATGCAGGTGCACGGCGGCCTGCACGCCTACTGCTCGACGTTCTTCGTCTTCTCCGACTATATGAAAAACGGCATGCGGATGAGCGCGATCATGGACCTTCCCGTCACCTATGTGCTGACCCATGACGGCATCGGCGTCGGCGAAGACGGCCCGACCCATCAGCCGATCGAGCATCTGACCGGCCTGCGCGCGGTCCCGAATCTCAAGGTGTTCCGTCCCGCCGACGGCAAGGAAACCGTCGCCGGCTGGATCGCCGCCCTCACCGGACACGGTCCGACCTGTCTCGTCCTCTCCCGTCAAAATCTCCCCCAATATGAAAACAGCGGCCTGGCGGCGCTGAAGGGCGGATATGTCCTCGCCGATTGTCCGAAGGGAGTCCCCGATCTGATCCTCCTTGCGACCGGCTCGGAAGTCGCGATCGCCGTCGACGCGAAAAAGCGCCTCGACGCCGAAGGCATCGCGACGCGCGTCGTATCGATGCCGTGTCAGGAACTCTTCGACCTGCAGGACGAAGCCTATCGACAAGCGGTCCTGCCGCCTGCGGTCACACGCCGGATTTCGATCGAGGCGGGTTCCACCCTCGGATGGTACAAGTACGTCGGTCTGGCCGGAAAAGCCCTGGGAATCGACCGTTTCGGCCTTTCCGCCCCTTATCAGCAGTTGTACACCGAATTCGGGCTCACCGCCGACCGGGTCGTCCTTGAAGGGCATGCCTTGCTCGGAAAGAAATAAAACAAAAAAACGAAGCATGTCCTCCTGACGGAGCGGCATGCTTCTTTGTTTATGGTTTCGGAATGTTGAAATGGGTGCGCAGGACGTCGGTTCGATGACGTAACACGGAGACGACGAACGGCGACGGATATTCTTCTTCGAAGGCATGATACGACCCTTCGATCACGTTCAGGATGACCGGCACGCCGGAAGCGCCAAGGCGCTTGGCATAGGCGATGCCGTCATCCCTGAGGCTGTCGTATTCCTGCGGTTCGACATAGGCGGGCGGCAGGTCAGAAAGTGAATCAGCACGGAGCGGTGATGCATACCCGACGTTTTCAGGATCTTTTTCGCCGAGATAGAGCGGCCACATCTGTTTGTTCGCGGCGGCCGACCAGTTCCCGTCGGCGTAGGTCTTCAGGCTTTCGCCTTCCTGAAGCAGGTCGGTGACGGGATAGATGAGCATCTGGAAGGCAATTGGAAACGCCTTGCGGTCGCGTGCCATGAGGGTGACCGCGGCGGCGAGGCAACCGCCCGCGGAATCACCGTAAACGACGATTTTGTCGCGGTTCACTTGAAGTTCGTCCGCATGCGCAACGATCCAGGATGCGGCTTCGAAACAGTCTTCGACGGGCGTCGGGAACTTGTGGCGATAGGAGGTGCGGTAGAGGGGCAGGAAAACCTTTCCCTTCAATTCGTCGGCGTAGAAACACGCTTTCTGCAGGACGGCAATCGACAACCCGCCGAAAAAGCCGCCGCCGTGGAAATCGATGATCGTCGGCGCCGCCGGATCGATCCGGTCGGGGGTGATGACGATGCAGTCGATCAAAACGCCGTGTTCGCCCGGAACGCGGATCGTCGATTTGGTCGTGGAAAGAATCGGCTTGGTACGGACCGCACGGACATGGTTCAACCAGAAAAACAAGCGGAGGAACGGGTTGGTGAGCTTCATGTTTCCGGCGTAGACGTTCGGACCGCGGAGTTCATTACGGTAAGGATAGCGTTTTTTCATGGGGAAGCCTCCTGGATCGTTTGGGAATGCCTGGCATCCGGTTCACGCGGATGTCGACGGGTCGTATTTTTGAGTCGATATTCGATTTGATCGCAGCCGATTTGTCACTGTAGATTATACCGATTCCGCGGCGTGATGTAAAGCGACACCCGGGAAAAACAGGAATCCCGTCAACGATTGATTCCGTCCCGTTCGGAGCACAAGACCGGCGGGATCGTATGCTTCCAGATGACATATCCGGCAGGGGTATAGTGGAGTCCGTCTTCGCCGTAAATCTCCGGGCGCAGGCTTCCGTCGGGCAAGAGGAGGGCCGCGGTGCAGTCGATGAAACGGAGTCGCGGACGAGAGGAGCAACCCGCGGCGACGAGTTCGTTGCACCGCCGCGCTTCCGCCCAAACGTGATTGCGGGCGATCGACGGCGAAATCGACACGTAATAAAGACGAACGGCGGGCAGTCGCTTCATGATCAGGTCGCACAATTTGAGCGCCTTCGCGGCGACGTCGTCGCCACATTCGGAGTCGTCGCCCCCGTGGATGTTGTTCGAACCGACATAAAGCACGACGGCGCGGGGGTGGAAGGCAACGATGAGCGTGTCGATCCACCTCATCCAATGTTCGACGCGTGTTCCGCCGATTCCGACGTTCACGGTCGATAGCGGCGCAAAATCCTGTTTGGATGTCGTCCACCCTTCGATGAAGGAACTGCCGGCGAGGACGACGTCCGCGACCGGAAAACCGCGGTCCGCGTAGTCACGTCGAAGCGCTTCGGCACGGATGGCGTATTCGTCGGCGGCGGGGCGATAGAACGTCATCCCGACGCCGGTGTCTTCAACCAGCGTATCCACCGGATCCTTGCGCATGCGCCAGGCGACGTAGTAGTCGCCGAGACAGGCGCTGAAATGGATGATGAAGAGGAGGTAGACGACGGCTTTCCAGGAAGGCGGGACGAGCAGTACGGCGAGAAGGAGAAGCGGATTCAGGATGACCGCCGGGGCGAGCCCGATGATCAGGTACTCGCGCTTGAAGAAATAGCGACCCTCCATCGATGCGCTGAAGGCGAAACCGTGGAAACGGTATTGTACCTTGCCGGAGTAGTAACGCTTGAAAAAAGCGCCATGGATCAGCTCGTGGAGCGTGATGAGGATCGCCATCCCGAGCAGCATGAGGAAGTAGCGGGGTAAATCGATTGAAAATCCGATGACCGCGAATCCGGGCAAAAACAGGATCACGATCAAAATGGATAGGACGTTCAACATAAGCAATAGTTTCTTATCCTGTTTGAGATCGATGCGGCCGAACCATTCGTACTGGTCCGGCAATCGATTGAGTCCGCTTCGCTTCATCATGTCCACCTCCACCGCCCGGTCGCGGCCGCATCGCAGCGCATCGAAGGCGTCGCAAGCGAAAATCGTCACCATTATGATATCACGTATCCTGCAAAATCGAGTTTATTGATCGATTCTTCGATGCCTTTTCATCGGAATCTTTGAGGGGAAGTCGAGGACGGCGAGACGCGATGCGGACAATGTTGTATAATAGTCCTGAATCTCATGCGAACCAGGAGTGGACACGATGGCCGAGACGACATCCAAAGTGACGAAACGAACCAAATTCTTCTATGCGCTGGGCGACTTCCCGTTATCGTTCTCAGCAACGCTGATCGGCTTCTTCCTGATGATCTATCTGACCAACACGATCGGCGTAAGCGCCTTTTGGGCGGGGGCGATCATCTTCATCGGCATCTTCTGGGACGCCGTGACCGACCCGATCGCCGGCTACCTGAACGACAACGTGAAAAGTCCGCTCGGCCGGCGCCGCAAATACATCATCCTGTTTTTGGTGCCGATGGCGATCACCTTCTTCGCGCTCTTTTCGGTCCCCTCGCTGTTGCGCGAAGGGACGGAATTCGCGAAGGTCCTCGTCACGCTTTCCATCTATCTCCTCTTCACGACCTTCATCACGCTCGTCGCCACGCCCTTCAGCGCGCTCATCAACGATCTCTCGGATGATTACGACGAGCGCACATCGATGATGACCTACCGGATGATCGGATCGGTCCTCGGCACGCTGATCGCAGTCGCGATCCCGGAAGTGCTCGGCTTGTCCAACGCTTCGCAGGACAACACCGCCGGATACGTCGCGATGGGACTCATCTTCGCGATTCTCATGCTCGTCTTCGGATTCGCTTCCGTACTCAACCTGAAAGAACGGAACAAGGGTACGAAACATGCCCGCGTCCCGTTTGAATTCCAGAAATATTTCATCGCCTCCTGGAAAAATCCGCCGTTCCGGCAGGCTTGCATCATGTTCATGCTCTCGATCGCCTGCATGAATTTCATCCAGGGAAACCTCGTCTATTTCCTCAACTACAAGATGCTTTTGCCGGCGCTCTTCCTCCCGATCGCCGGCGGCGTGATGGTGTTCGCGGTCCTGTTCATGCCGATCTGGACGATGATCAGCCGGAAGACGTCGAAACGGACCGCCTACATCCTCTCGATCGGCGTCCTCTGCGTCGCCCTTCTCGTGATGGCCTTCGTACCCGCCTACGATTATGCGGCGGCGGGCGTCCAGGCCCAACTTGCGGAAGCTACGCTCTTGCGGCCCGACTATCAGGGACTGGGGATCGCCTTCATCGAAGACATCAACACCGACTATCTCACCGTCCTGACCGTCCTCTGGACCAATATCCCGTGGGTCTTCCCGGCGGTGCTCTTGCTCGCGTTCGGGTTCGCCGGTCTGCAGATGGTTCCCTTCTCGATCGTCCCGGATGCGATCAATTTCGCGATCGGGACCGGCGAGAAGAAAGAAGGCGCCTTCTTCGGCGTTGTGACTTTCGTACAGAAGCTCGGTTGGGCTCTCGGCATGCTTCTGACGGGGGCGATCTTGAACTGGGCCGGTTACATCGAACCCGCGAAGGCATTCACCGCGGACGCACAGGCGGAGGTGCTTGCGGGGACCATCGTCCTCCAGTCGCCCGAAGCCGTCCTCGCGATATCGCTGCTCTTCACGGTATTGCCGATGGCATTCGGCATCCTCGGCATTTTATCCCTCTCTCACTACAAGATCGACCGCGCGGCGCTCCGCGAACGGATCGAACAAAACAACGCGGACAAGGAGGCGGCATGATGATCACAATCAAAAAGATCGAAACGAAACGTGACATCGAACGCTTCATCCGCTTTGGCGAACGCCTTTACCGTCACGACCCTCTCTACATCCCCTTGCTTCGGACGGACCTCCGCCGCGATCTCTTTAAACAACTCCTCCATGGCAAGTACGATCAACCCGTCGCCGCCTTCCTCGCCGTTCGCGACGGGAAGCCCGCGGGGCGGATCTGGCTTACATTGTTTCTGGCGCGGCCGGGGACATCGACCGAGAAACTCCAGGGCGCATTCAACTACTTCGAATGCGTCGACGACCAGGATGTCGCGAACTTCCTCTTCGGCGTGGCCGACGAATGGTTCACCGCGCAGGGCGTCGACTACTATTACGGGAATGTGAATCCGAAGGACCCCGACGACTCCCGCGGCATCTTGATCGACGGGTTCGACGTCGCCCCCGTAACGATGTGCGTCTACAATAAGTCCTACTACAAAAAAATCTTCGACACGGCCGGCTTCGGAATGAATGAGGACTTCGTGAGTTATCGGATCGCGCTCGACGACATCCCTTATGACCGCTACCGCGATACGATCGATTCGCTCAAGCAGCGCTTCCGCTTCACCGTCGATTCCGTCGATCCGAACAACGTCCCCAAAGAAGCGAAGGACATCATCACCTGCATGGAAAACTCGATCGGCGATGATTGGGACCAGCGCCCGCCGGAACCCGAGAAGGTCTACGAGCTCCTTGACAGCTGGCGCCGATTCCTCGATTTCGACTACATCAAGGTGGCGCGCACGCTCGAAGGCGAACCGATCGGTTTCACGATGGCCGTCCCCAACTTCAACGAAATCCTGGCGCGCCTGCACGGTCGTCTCGGTCTGTTCGGACTCCTCAAGCTTCTCTACTACAAAAAGCGCATCACGACGGTCCGGGCGATGATTCAGACCGTGACGATTCCGTATCAGGGAAAGGGAGTCATCAACGCGATGTACGCCACCTATTTCGATTTGTTCCGCAAACGGGGCGTCTCCTGGGTCGACGCCTCGACGATCGGGATGACGAACTACAAGAGTCGGAACGCAATCGAGAAACTCGGCGGAAAGATATACAAGGTGTTCCGCATGTACGACCGTAAGTTGTCGGTCCCAGCCGCAACAAGCACACAAACGAGGCAAGACGCATAGTCGTCTTGCCTCGTTTTTTGGTGAGTGAATCGTTTGACCTCAGGCCTGTTCCGCCGCCGCTTTCTTCTCGGCGATCTGCCGCATCACGTCGGCGTGCGTCTTCTTGGTGATCGGATAGCGGATCAGAAGGGGGACGCAGACCAACAGGAGAAACGCCGGGATGAGCGTGAACAGGAGGCGGATGCCGAGTCGGGACAAGTCCGTCTGTTCGACGTTTTCAACGTAGCCGAAAATCGCGAGACCCCAGCCGCACATCGCGGATCCGAGCGCGCCGGTGATTTTGCCGGTCATGTTCCACATCCCGTAATAGAGCCCTTCGCGGCGCTTTCCGGTCATCAGTTCGTCGTACTCGATGACATCGGGCATCATCGAATGCGGACAGATCCACTGGCTCGAGAATCCAAGGCCGGCGACGATCGCGACGCCGAAGATGATCCCCGATGCCCGATGCGGCAACGCGAAGGCGACGATCAGGGCGACGCTCGCGATCGTGATGCCGAGGGCGTACGTCTTGGCCTTGCCGATCTTGTCGGCGACCTGCTTGCAGGGAATCAGGAAGATCGCGAGCGTCAGCAGCAGCAACAACATGATGATCGATCCCGAGGACTCCATCTGGATCTGGTACTTGATGAAATACGGAAGCATCGCCGTGACGAGCGTGAAGGCGGTGCTCATGATCGAGGTGATGACGACGAACTTGACGAACGGCTTGTTCTTGAAGGTGCTGAGGAGCGACTTGAGCGCCGGCATCGCCGATGGCTCTTGCTCGACGACCGGTTTGAGGTCCTTCGAAAACGCGGGAATCATCAGGGTCCCGGCGGCGAGCAGGCCGAAGACGAGACCGACCAGGCTCCAGGAAGTCCTAAGGCTCAGCCCGAGGCTGTCTTGGAAAACGGCGGCGAGGATGGTCGTGACGGCGGCGCCGAAGATGTAGCCGATGACGTTGAAAAGCATCCGGGTGGTCGCCAATCCGGTCCGTTCGTCGTAGTCCGTCGTGAGTTCGGCGGTCATCGTCGAATAGGCGGTATTGACGAGTGTCTGGAAGGTGTCGTACAACATGAACGTGCCGATGATCGCGAAGAAAGCGACGACGTCGTTCATCCCGG